>Ga0326512_10000001_pt1 | contig 250395 bp, 236 predicted proteins | sample 1_2617_0518_D_FD_203652 | JGI IMG/M metagenome (GOLD analysis project Ga0326512, IMG submission 203652) | Bovine rumen microbial communities from UC Davis, California, United States - 1_2617_0518 | ecosystem: Host-associated > Mammals > Digestive system > Stomach > Rumen | place: USA...
CTCTGAAACAATGGTTCATAAATCAGATGTTATTGGTGATATACCAGATATTAATGTAGATGAATATGTTGTTAAAACACAAGTTACCTAATAAAATAAGAGATATGGATTAAATCCATATCTCTTATTTTTTTATTATTTATTCATTATCACTAACAGGTTCTACATCAATGGTATCATCAGATAAATTATCAGTTTCAATACCTGTTGCTTTTATTAATTTTTCAATAAGTTCATTATGTCGTTTAACCTCAAGATAAAGAAGTGCAAGCATATCTCTATCTTTATAGTTTTCAACGTCACCTTTACTATTCTTAATAATCATATCAGGATTAAGTTTTTCAATATCGTCGGCTAAGAAACCAAGCTGAAGATCATCAGAATCTTTAAATTCATATTCAATAGGGTTTATCTTTGTAAATATATCATGATACCTATCAAAATCTAAATCATATCGAATATTCTTCTTGTATTTTCTTGCAGACGATGATGAATAAATTCTATTGTTTGTTGTGTTTACAACAAGTGCACTACCTGTTCCTGCAGTTATACATAAATCAGGAATTAATACAATAGGCTGTCTGAATTCAGTTTTCCACCTAAATGTGACAGTATTATCATCACCACTAGCAAATCCTCCAATGCCTAATGATCTACCACTCATATTTAGGTATCTGGGACGAAGGTCACGATTTATAGCGTCGTTATCATACTCATCGACAGCTATCAATTTTGCCGATTTTTCAGATACACCTGAACCAAAGGCATCATGATAAATAAAACGAAACGTATAAGTACCGCTAGGTAATTGTGATTCATTAGGATTAAGTCCGATACTTCCACCATTAGCATATGATGGCATATCTTCACGTACTTGTATAGGAATTTCTTCCCATGAATTACTATTCGGTCGTTTTAAATACAATGCTGCAACCGGATAATTATATCTGGTATTATTTATAGTTATTATTGATGCACCACTGTAATTCCAGTTATAAACTATTCCAGTTCTTTTTACCTCTCCAGTACTTGCATCAGTAGATCTTGCAATACTTAGATTTAAAGAACCAGATATTCCCTGGTAATTGTAATAATTCATTTGTGATTCGGGTAATATATTTTTTGTAGTTGTTTGACCACGTTTATTTGCTACAGCAACGCTGACATTAGCTTTTGAAGGAATCGTGTATGAATATTTTTTCTCAACTGTTCCATTCCACGTACCAGACATTGTAGACATGGTAGTTGTTCCATGAATAAATTTAAAATATGAAATAGCCGATGCATCAGTTGTATTATATTTTCTTGCTTCTGCTGTACAATCTATTGTCGTTTTATTAGAAATAACAATAGTCGATAAAGTTCTAGCATTATGTTTAACATATGACGGATTACCAGATGATACAGTCCATTCACTATCAATAGGATAATATGCTGTATTTAGTACAGCTGAACCAACGCTAACGACTGGTGCATACTTATCGGGTATTGTAATATATGATGTGAATGTTGATGAACCTATTGCATTTTTTCTTTCAGCAGCATCATTTGTATCTCTATACGAAGTTAATGTAACAGTTAACTTCATAGTTTTTTGAGTAGTAAACTCTTTAAAGAAATTGAATTTTTTCTGTCCTGATGTGTCGCCCTGAACAAACTGAGCGAAGTTGCTAATTCCTGGTTTAAATGATAATCGGCGACTTATTCCTGTTGTACTAACAATACTAGCAAGTGTTAAATATCCATACGTATCACTAGGTGACATCTCATCAATATTATTATATTTTACTGTTGTGTTACCCAATGTAAAATCAACATTATGTTTTACATCGTTATTTGACTGATTTATATTCCAAACCCATTGATTTTCAATCGACGTTGGACTACTAGAGCTCGGTGAAATACCTGATGAAAAAGTTGATTTTGTACATACATTTATAACCGGTAAAGTTATATTAAATGAAAATGCCGATTTTAAGTCACATGTGGGATTGCTAACTTCTAAATGGAATGACTCTAATTTTATAGTCATATCTTTTTTGCCAGTGCTTCCGTGACTTATTGTATAACTCTTTGACCAAATCGTCTTTTTCGTTCCACCCTTAGGAATTCTCACTTCATTAGTAAATGTAATAGTTTCTTTACCGGATACATATATAACCATTTTATTATTATTACTAGTCGAATATGTGTCTATGGTAGTTGAAGTGGCCTTTTGACCTATAAGTTTTACAGTTATATTGGATGTATTGTTTGTAACACTTTGACTATTAACTGTAACTTCTAAATATAACCATAAACTACTATTTGTAGTTGCTATTTGTGAAGATGTAAATGTTGTAGCCATCTTTTAGTATCACTCCTTAAAATAACTTACTTTATAAATGGTGCTTATGCTTCCCAGCCAGATATAGGTCCTAAGAAAGATATACCATGTTCGTCAGTTACTATTTTATAGAACCCTACATCTTTACCTTTTTCACCCCTATTATATAATGCACTATCTTGTTTATCCCATTCATCATCTTGGTCTTCTTTTCCCTCAGGTAAATCACCTTTACGGGTGACAATGGGTTTATCAATATATGTTCTATTTCTATCTACAATGACTAAATCTAAATTTGTAGACTCATCATCGGGTTGTATATAATTGTCAGAAACGGCTGTTCCAACCTTTCTATGTCTCAGAATTATTTTATCGTCATTCATTATAACATTTGCATGATTAGCTAAATCATGGATATTGAGTCCAATAGGATTATCCCATGATTGATAATAGTCTACACCTACTTTAGCCCACCGTGTAGTTATAAACGGAACATCATCAATAGTCAAATCAGTTATCTCAGACATGCGAATATGACGAGTAGGGTCAAAATCGAACGGTACGACATATGAATCAACACTTATTTCACCACAATGAATGTTAAAACGAACTTCGTCAAATAATACAGTGTTGTTAGTAACTAAATCTTGAAGTTCAAGCGTGGTATAACGACGAATATATTGACCAGCAGTTCTTTCTAATTCGGTTAACCCTGAACCTTCTAAGAACCACTCTGGAATTTTTATAGGGTTATTAATTGTCGGATTGCCGTCAGCGTCTTCCGGTGCACCAGATTCTGTTGACGAAACTATTTGGATTGCCCTTTCATCACTGCTACTGCATGATATATAAGACGGAATTATTTTTATACAGGATTCTGTGTTGTAACCCGATATATCAGAACCGATGTATGTATACTTCAATTCATCATTTATTATTTGCCAGCCTCGATTCATTTGACGTTTAGAGCCATCCATATCAGGTTGACCATCACCATCGCCGTCTCCATTACCATATCTTATAATATTCTTGCTAGGATAAATAAATGAAATATTTGAAAATAAACGGTTCTTCCATTTATTAATTTCGTTAGTATTATTTATAATAGTTTCGTTAATATTTGATATATTTATTTCTTCATTAGCAATAGCATTACTAACCTCAGCATCTAATTCATCCAATCTTTTTTCAAGTTCATTCTTGGATAATGTATAATCTTTTGCTTCTTGAAGTGTGTCACATAATTTTTGATAAATCTTGCTAGCACTCCATGTAAACTCTTCTGAATATGAGTCTACAACAACATAGTCACCAATACTGAAATTATCAGGATTTGAAACTGCTGCAATAACAGTTCCAATCTTTATCATGGTTTCTTCATTAAAAAGATCGTCAGCTATATCGTCAGCAACTATTTCTAATGAACCAGGATATGTCTCAACAACCTTTTTATATCCATCAAGTTCACGGTCTTCTATAACAGAGTTATAAAAAGCTAATATACCTAATTTATTTATTATATTCATCAGTCGATTACCGTACTCGGCAATCATCATGTTAATATTCCCTTCAAGAGATACATCATCTGCTGTATTCTCAGGATATATAATATTTTTTAAATTTGTACCAGACGTGGTACTTAAAGTTACATGATCATGTACTACTTTACGTGACATATTTTACCATCCTTTCTAAAAAAAGAATATATAAGACTTATTTTACTGTTTTTGCTTTGTATATTAATAAGAGATATGATAAGGAAGTCCTTATCATATCTCTTATCTTAGTTATCTCATATACGCATATTCATTTGCCATATCGTTAATTTTGTTTAAATCAAAACTCTCAAGTTTAAGAGCTTTAATTATACTTAATTTTGTAAGTTCCTTAACTGATTCTACAAAAGCGAGTTCCTCAGCAGTTGCATAATGCGTATCTTCAGTGGTAGGCTCAGGAAGACCGAACTCTTCAAGAGTATTATAAATGTACTCCTGTTCAAGATTTCCAGACTCCTGAATCTTGCGATATTTTTCAAGATTACCAATCATAATACCTTGGAACAATGTAGGTTGAAAATCTCTATTTTCTGTAAACCCACGCAGTTCAGCAGCTTCTGCAACTTGTTCGGGTGTAGTTACAGTCATATCATTCTTGAGCTCCTCTTCAAGAGCTTTTCTCTTATTTTCGGCATCTTTAGCTCTTTTAATTTCTGAAATGGCAGTAGTCTTAACATTATCACGAATAGCATTCGCAACATCACCCATGTTAAGACCATCAGCCATAACATCTATCTTCTTTTGTGTATCGTCATTAGACCTAAAGACTAATTCATCAGCGTCATAGTCTTCAAGATTCATAGCTTTTTTATTATAGTCATCAGTAACTATCTTATCGGTTTCATCCATTATTTTCTTCGCAGCTTTACTACCACGTTTTATACCTTCATGAACATAATATGTCATTCCTTTAGGGCAACGACTATTAATAAAATCTTTCATTTCAGCATCAAGGTCTTCACCGTGGGCTACTTTATAGTCATTATTTAACGGAAGCGCATCCTTATAAATCTTAGAAAATACCATATCAAGGCATACACCTTTAGCATCATCCTGATTTCTATTTAAACATCCGAGTTTATAATCTTCAGAGTTTTTAAATGCAGCATCCTTAGCCTCTTGATCTCTGGTTTCTTTAACCTTATTCATGAAATTAATAACTCGTTGTTCTCTATCTGTAATCGATTCCATAATATCACTCCTTTAATAAAAGTTATAGATTTATGATATTGTTTTTTATGATGAAAAATACTCGTTAATTATAATATCTTCAGTTTCAATAACTAAAAACTCTGGTACATATTCTCGTCTTTCAGATACACTGAGATCTGTTAAATCAGTAGTATATGTTTTCACTGCTTGATAGTTTGCATCATAATGATTAATATTTTTGAACCTAATGTGGTCAACATATGCAAAATTAGATTCAATCTTTCTCATTAAATTAGATATATAAAGATTATTTACACCTTGTGAATTGATAGTTTCTATTTCATTCTTTATAAATTCTTTAACACGTGGGGTCGCTGATAATAAATCAGTACCAGGAGTATACCATATATCAAATGTAAGTAACAGATTTACAGTATCAAGGCATTCACCATCTTCACCAATTGTGAAGTTTTTACTCCTACCGTATGTGTTATAGAACTTGATATCAAATGATGTTTCATTTCTAAGTTTAGTATTTATTATATCTATAAGATTTTCATATTGAGCGAGGAATGATGACATAAAGTAGTCACGTTTTTCATCATCGAGAACTTCATTCCATCTTATAAACGGAATATTATTGATATTAACGTCCATAATATCATTAATAAATTCATATGTAATATCCCCATGTTCATCGACAACTTTTTTGTTTAATGTATAATCTTTGAATATAAGGTTTGCTCTTACATTATTAAGTGGTTTTAAAAATGTTAGTGGGTCACTAGCAGTCTTATATTCATTTGTAATGAAGTACCTTTCAATATCCGTGTCAAATAAGGTTGGATCTACAATACTATTTCCATATAATATATCCTTTAATTTAACACTTATATCCTTATCATAATCATATAATGGGTCTACATTAATATCAACTATTTCAAGTTTCTTTGTATTCTCATTATATTTTCTACGATATGCTGTATATATAGTGCAGACTACATCTTCCATTGGTATAAGTATTTCACTGTTAGACGAAAGATTTATTACTTGTGACCATTTACGAATTATATTATCATTAACCATCTCTGTTATAATATCAATACTGTATTCAATTGGGTCACCAACATCATCAGTATATATAATATCATTTTCATCATAATGATAATACTTGGTAAAATCTTTATTATCCACTTTATAGTAATCTTTTGATAAAGTGATATTTACATATACATACCCTGTTTCAGGTGTTTCTACAGTAGCACCTCTACCTTTCATATTAGGTAAATCAACAAGAACATCAGATTCATGTATCATTGTATTAGGATCGAAAGGTCTAAATTTCTCTTTATCAATCTTATCTTCACCATAGCGTTCTATAGCTTCATCAATTGTATTTGGATAATTATTCTCAACAACTAAAAGTGCGTGTATAGCTGTATAAAAACATTGTTGATATACTAATCTTCTATAAACACTGTTATCAAGAATTCTTAATCTACCATCAGTTGTAATATGGTCATCTGTGAAGAAATCAGATTTAAATTCAAATGCCCCTTCTTCTACAGAATCTGATGATTCGGTTGGATATAACTCAATATAGCACACATTCTTTTTACCATCGCTGATTGCAACGAATACACGTAAATCGTTATTCATTGTATTATACGGATTATCAAATTCATATTCAACTTCATCATCACCATAAGGATTTTCTTTAACAATTGCATTTATAATAGGATAATCAGTGCTTATTGTGGTAGATGGTAAGAGTTTTGTTGATAATGTATATTTTTGATCTTTGGTAAACTCTCGTCTTAATTTCAGTTGATAAAGAATAAATTGAATATATGAGTCATCATATTTATAAGTATAATCAACAGTTGATATTTGATTAATATAAGTCATATACATGCTAACAAGATTGGGATTTTTCTTAAACCTTATAAGGAATGGATTTACATAAAGAAATTTATTATTACTTTTAGCAGGCGTATGGTCACAATCATCACACTGGCACATACAACCATTAGTTGAATCATGAGGATTATCATATTTAGATAAAGATAATAATTTTGTTTCAGTATCATAGTCAAATATTGTTACCTTATCCTTATAACCTTTACGTTTTTTATATTCAGCAAATGATGCTTGACGATCTCTGAGATAATCAGGAAGATCTGATGGGTCATAATCTTCATCAATATAAGGCACATTATGATTTTTCTTTTCTACTAAATATTCCTGATACCATTGCTCATTTTGTACTTTCAATTCATCATCTCTGAAGAAATCAGCATATCCAAACTTTTCTGAATCTACTGTAAAAAGTGTTCCTGGATGAATCATGTAAATGGTTTTCTCAGGGTTTTCCATATCACTTAAATTCAAATCCAATGATAATGTATTTGTCTTATAGATATATTCTGCATTTTTCATAATTATGAATGCGGAATATATTCTTTCATATATATCATCACGTTTTTTAATAAACATAATTTCACTATTGCTATATAACGATTTATAATTATAAAAATACTCCTGAAGGTCAGCATCAGTAGTTAAAGCTGTTGCTGTTCTATAAGACATAACTGTCAAAGATTGAAGTTCATCAAGAGATAACTGATCTCTACCACCAGTCGATGCTGTTAATGGTTTTGCTGCTGTAAGATACGGAGTAGTATAAGTATACCTTTCATCATTGGTGATGACAGCTATTTCATTACCAGTATAAACATCAAAATTACCTTCAGCACCCAATGTTGTATATGTGGTTATTTCGAGTGTGCTTCCATATTCCGGGGTAAAGTATTCATCTTTTGTATTGAATGTAATCCTTAATGTGTTTTCATCTTTTAACTGATAATAACAAAAAGGCTCTTCAATCGGCTGAGAATATACAACTAAAGATTGTAATTGTTTATATCCACTATCATCTTCCGAAGATGTTTTATATCTAATATCAAATCCTGCGAGCTTACCATCAAACGGTACGTCAATTATTGGATAATTGATACTATTTGTATTAACTATATCCTCGGTAATAATATTTCTCACACACTGATGGCATCTTAATTCAAGTGCTATATATCCATCAGCAGAACGTCGTATCTTTATATAAGGGTCATTATTAGCATTAGATGCAGACATAGTGCTCTTAAAGTTTTCAGGAATAACATATGATGCTGAAAAAATATAATCTTCAGTTTTATCATTAAGTATTTTTTTGACAATACGTATTTCTACATCATAGTCAATAACAAACGGAATATTTTCTACACTTATTATAGTATTTTTATCAATAAAAAATGAGTATATTCCAGTTTCTTTATCATAATTATTAATCATATTTTTTATAATTGCTTCTTCTTCTAATACCACTAGAAAATTACAAGACGCAGCAGATGAAAATGCATTTGAAAGTTGGAATATAGCAGCATGAGAATATAAACTTTCGGGTATCTGTGCTCTATTAGGGAATGTCTCTCTAAATAATACAGTTGCTGTATTGAATAAGTCTTCAGATATATTTGAAACCTGTTCTGTTGTAAATCCAACCATTCCGACAGACCTCAAAGATACATCTATATTAGAAAAATACTTTTCAATTAAGTTTTCTTCAGTAAATTTTTTTACTGAAAAATTATCTATATAACTTCGGTCTATGACAATACGGTTTTTATCGTTTCCCAATATAAGTCTCTCCTTCCATATTTATTTAGACAAAACTCGGTAATTGTTTTTTCTTAAATCTGAGTTTATATACAACTTCGTTAGAGCCGTCGGTTGATTCTGATTCAACATATGGAACACCAACCCAACTCTGACCAACATGACCCAGTTTCTTATCAAAAACCGGTACATAATCTAAGTCAGAAGAAATATTTGCGTTATGATTAAATTCTATAAAAATGGATGGGTCAAACGTTTTTCTAAATGAATATTTATAAGTTACACTAAATTTAGGTGCAAATATAGGTGATTCTCTTGTCCATGATAAAGAGTCTACTGATATATTAGTTGGAAATAGTCCGTAATACTTTTCCCAGTAAATTATGCTTTCGCCATCCTCGGCAGTTAAAATGTAATATACGCCACCAGCATAGTCAAGTATTTTATCAATTATATCAGATGCCTTAGGAAGTATAGTTCCTCTATAACACCCACTTATATATTCAATCCATAATTTATGAAGTTGATATATATGTAAAGATCTATCATCTTGAAAATCAATTGTCATTTGACTTGCCGTTTGAGACTCTATATTATTTTTACCATATGCTATTTGATGACCTGTGTATGTTTTTCCATAAGTACCATCAGCTAAAAATTCTTCATTTACATTAAAATTTGTTACTTTATTAGACAGTGACAACATAAATGTGTCTCTATTTAGTTGACATAACTCATTTAATAGAGATGGAGAATTACGCAAAGCATTAACAAACATTTGATTGTTTGCAAGTCCACTACTACTCGATAGCGTCGATTTAGTGTCAAGAATGTTACATTTAGGTTTAATAAATATAATGTGACCAAATCCACGAGATAACATATCATCAACAGTTTGTACTTTAAATCTATTATAAAATTCAGTACTTTTATCCCATTGCCATGTATCAGATTTATATGGGGTATCGTATATATTAAGAGTCTTATGCAACTTTCTTAAATCATATTCGGAGAATTCAATTTTTGGTGAAATTTGCATAGATTTTAAATCAGAGTTATATTCTGTTTCTCTGTGATTGTTTATCATTTCAGAAAAAAAACTGCGGTCAAATATAGAGGAACTTCTCGTTTCCTCTTTTAAAACAGTACTTACTGTTTGTGGAGTTTTTTGTTTTTGATATTTATCATTATAGAATTCTTTTTCTGAATTTGATAATTCATAATTGAACGCATTTGAGTGATCATTATTATTTGAATCTTTCCATGAAGAGGATGATACCAATCCTGTATTTCCTGATGAGTTAATATAAGCAATTTTCTTTGCCATATAAAAGGCAACCTCCCCTCTTATATTTTTAATAGCTTATGTTTATGTTTTTCCAAGGTATATTTACTAGATGTTTATACATTATTTTTTATATAATGAAAGGAGGTCATTATTATGGCCAAAGAAGTATTGATTGAAACTGCGATAGCTGCTATCGCAAAGTTATGTGAATCAGAATCAGTTCAGAAAGTTATATGTGGAACTTATTCTGATGGAACTCCAAAGTCATTACCAGATGCCATATCTGGTGAAACCATCTCTCCGGGAGATAAAGCAAAAATAGAAAAGAAGAAGAAAAAGAAAAAGAAGAAAAAGAAGAGAGCAAAACTTAAACTATAAATAGTTAAACTCTCTAGTACACATGAAAGAAGATATGAATATAATTATTATATTCATATCTTCTTTTTTTATAACATTTTGTTTCGTATAAAACCGATAGCTAATGTATTATCCTTTTCTTCTTCGCTCATATTTGGTACTTTTTTAATTAACTCTTTATAATCATGCTCAAGAGTTTTTTGTATCACTGTTTTACCAACATATTTAGCAGAGAACTCATCAGCTTCTAGTTCGACAAGTAAATATAAGAGTAAGTCATCATCTTTTAATTTACTTTTATCTGTATCAACAAACCTCAGGTATTTCCTTACTCTTCTTCTTATTTTTTTATCAAGTTTATATTCGTCACGATAATGAACTGTTCCAAGATGACCATTTATTATGTGCCCATATTCATGATAAAGAATAGCTTCTTGGCTGGCTCTTGGCATCTTTTTAAAACTCTTATCAAAATATACTCTCGGACTTTTAAATCCCGTAGTAAATTCAGATTCAATATACCTATCAGTTTCATATAAATCAATCTTGAATCCTAGTATATCAACTGTATCCACTTTAGTTGCATGTTTTTCAATAGTCTCATATTTATATTGTCTTTTGATAACAACTGTATTTGAGGCATCTTCAACGGATGACTTCAATACATTATGAATATTCGAAAAAAGAAATTCTACATTTAAAATTAACATATGGGTTTTTGTTTGTATATAAGTCTGTATTGATTTAATAAATCTTTTAAATATTCCCAAATGATTCTCATTTATATTTTCAGATTTGTCCAATTTAGAAACAATATCTTTTGTAGATTTAACTATTTTATCAATTTCTTTGTCAATGTCACTAACCACAGCTTCACAATTTGATAATGCATCAGATATAGTTACGTCATGGATGTTTTTATCAGTGGAATCAATATTTTTATAGTATGAATTCATTAAATTAGTAATCCATGGTTCATCAAGTTTTTCAATTCTATACGCAATGTTATTACATATTTTAATATCAAAATCAAGATTATCTTTGTAATCTGAAAATAATCTGTATTTTATTTTTTTCTTTCCTAATTTAGGATTCTTTTTTATCAATCGTTTTATTACTTTAATATTATTATTAATATTTCTTTTATCATTATATAAAGAAATTATCCTAACTGCATTATTAGCATAAACCGAAAGAGCATTTATAAAACGTTGAAAAAGAGATTTTATCTTAGTTCCTATGTCTCTAACCGATTCAATATATAAATCATGCTCTTCTTCCTTTATTAGAGCAAGCTCGAGCATTTCGTTAAACTGTTCCCTATTTTTAACAAGAAGGATTTCACTTTCTTGACATATGAAACTACTCATTGATTTTACCTTCTTTCTAAAAAAAATAATTAATTAACTGTCGTAAAGAAAAAAAATAAGGACGCTGAACTTTTACATTCAGCGTCCTTGAAAATTATTTTATAAAACACTCGTCAGTTTGAAATTGACGATGATTGATGTTTATAGTGCATCGTCTGCGGTCATCTAACACCTCATCTTTGGATAGATACTTCCAAACACCTGATATTAAGAACCATCCGTCTTTTAATACACGATCATCCTCATGTATTCGGAAGTTTATCATATCTCCAATAATATTTCCTCCATTAGTATCGCACGAATAATTATACCGTAAGTACATATCGAATACTCCGAGCGATTTCCGGATTGCTTCAAAGTCTTTAGCTATTATATGATAGAAACCAGCATTATTGGCTTTGAATGTTACATCATTGAGCATGTCAGTAACAGTGTCCACCGGAATCCCAGTATATTTTGTGAATTCCGGTTCATCATCAGCAATGGCATCTGTTTTGTCATCGTTAGTTTCCACTAGCATCGCATCGTTCAGTTTGACATCATCAGAAGCCTCTTCTGGATGCTTTTTACGTCGCATTAATGCAAAAATGCTTAATCCAGCGATAATACCAGTAACGCTAAATCCTAATGTTATTTTAGTTCTCTTTTTCATGATATTGTACCTCCTTGTGTACATATACTCTGTTTTATTGACTGTGGATAACAGAGGGAACGTATAAAAGTTCCGAGAAACCACTTATTGATGTTTATGTAATAATTCATATAAAACTTAACCTGATAACTTTGCTATGAAGTTAGGGTAGGTAATTATATATTTTATTACATTAATATGATATATATATGAAAATAAAATTAAGTTTATGGTTTTATAATAAAAAAATAGTATACCATATAAAAATCATGTTCTTCTTCATTTATTAGAGCAAGTTTGAGAATTTCGTTTAACTGTTTCCTATTTTTAACAAGAATAATCTCACTTTTTTGACATATGAAACTACTCATCGATTTTACTTTCTTTCTAAAAAAATAAGGACGCTGAACTTTTACATTCAGCGTCCTTGAAAAATTTAAATTATAGAACACTCGTTAGTATCATAGAGTCGTTCTCTGCACTGAGCGACACGGATATAGTCATCCAAGACTTCATCTTTGGACAGATACTGCCATTTTCCTGAAACAAGGAACCATCCGTCATTAGAGACGCAGAAATCCTTTTCTATACGGAAGGATATCATTTCTCCATATACTTTTTCTTTCCAGTACCCGTAGTTATCATGTATATAAATATCGAATACTCCAAGTGATTCTCTGATCGCTTCAAAGTCTTTCGCTTCTATATAATAACCATTTCTGTCATTTTTCTTTGTCACCGCATTGAGCATGTTAGTAACATGCTCCACTGAAATCCCAGTGTATTTTGTGAATTCTGGAACCTGATTTTCCGATGCAGAATCTTTTACATCGTTTGTCATCTCATCTTCGCTAAACTCAGCATCGAAAGCTTGCTTAGCAAGTTTCCGCTGTTTCAGGATTGTAAAAATAGATAAACCTGAAAGTCCTGCAACGCCAACGCCTATACCTATTTTAACTGCTTTTTTCATAATAAGTACCTCCTTATTGTACTTATACTCTGTTTTATTGACTGTGGTAAACAGAGGGAACATAGAAGTTCTGAGAAACCACATTATTGTTTTTATGTAACATGATATATATAACTTAACCTGATACCTTCACTATGAAGTTAGGGTAAGTTATTATATATCTTATTACACGGAGATAGTATATATATGAAATTATTAAGTTTACGGTTATAAGAATAAAAAATATTATACCATTTTATATTCTGACAAACTTCTATTTAAAGATTCTAATTAGTTAAAAGGATGGTGAAAAAAATGAGTACAAGTATTATTTCTACACTGGTTGAGTGTAAGAATTATAAAGATAAGATTATTCCAAAGATTACCAGTTCATTAGAAGATAAGGGATTTAATGTATCATCTTCTTCTAATAATGAGATATTTATCGAAACTGATGATCTAACTAAAATTAATTCTATTATATCTGATATGGATATTCCATCAGAAGTCAAGAATGTTATTATTGACACTTATAAGACCAAAGAAGGAGTATACATTAGACTTAAGTTTAAGTAAAAAAAAGAGCGCTGTATTTATTCATACAGCGCTCTTAGTATTTTTATTCGTATATCACCCCCTGACCATTAAAGGCTCCAAAGGTCGCGCTTAATACGCGACCTTTGAATTTTTCACCACTAAATACTAGTCGACTAGTATTCACTGGCTTTCCCTCTTCTGATACCGATAACGTTATATGTGGAACTGGGATTTTTTCATATAACTCTCTCAGCTGTTCTTTCAGGTGTTCTTTTGTCTCCCCATAGAGCTCCACGGAGAGACCTTCGTTCTCTCCATCGTTACCATATCCGGTAACAATGAAGAAAGCCTTCTCTCCATAGAGCTCAGGGTGTGGGTTCTCCGGTCTAAAATCTGTAGTTATATGCTGGTTTTTTACCAGCTTATCCAGAGATCCCTCTAATCCGGATATAAAGAAACCTTCGTATATTACGTTATTTTTCATAAGATTACCTCCTGTAATCATACTCTGTTTTATTGACTGTGGTAAACAGAAGGAACATACAAAGTTCCGAGAAACCACGTAATTATTTTCATGTAATAATCTATATATATAAAACTTAACCTGATACCTTCGCTATGAAGTTAGGGTAAGATATTATATATCTTATTACACTAAGATTATATATACATGAAAAAAATCAGTTTACGATTTTATAATAAAATAAGGGCTTACGTCAGAAAATCTGACGTAAGCCCTTAATAACTTATTACGGATTAAGTAAGTCTGGATATGTTGCCCAATACTCTGGTTCATCTATTTGATATACTGGCAGTCCTAAAAATGGTTGATTATCATTTACTATTGCATTAATTGTTATTGTATCAAATGCTTCAGTACTGGTCATTTCAACATACCAGCCGTCTTTTAATTCATGATGATTTTCTATTTTATATATCATCCGAAAACCATAACCCGATCCTATCATTGGATTATTAAATCCGATTTTTTCAGGTGGATTTTCTGATGTCTTCTCCCAATAAATATAAATAGGACTACATTTTTGTATACGTGATTTAGTACGAATCTGTTTCTGGGTATTTATATACCTTACATACTCATCCACAATTTCATCGAGTAATTCTGATGATGACTTATGGTTGTCCCTTTCACAAATATATATATATCTTTCCAGCATTACTTTGAGCAAGCCAATATCTTCAATCTCACATTCTTTATTAGCTATTTTTTTAATTAAAAGCTGAAATATTTGATAACGTTTTTCATCATTGATGAAAATACCCGTTCGTACGAGAGTACTAAAATCAGCCTTATTTAACTCAAACTTTGCACCATCTACTGAACTTACGATTGGAGTACCATTTTTTGTCATTTTCATAATTTTATCATCCTTTCAGATTTTAAAAAAGATTATATATAAACCTTAGTGTTTATACAAATAAATATTATATAATTCCAGATGAAAATTCAGCATAGATAGTTCTCTTAATGTTATAAAATCATACGAGAGGTATCCATTAAAGTTCAGTATATGATAATTCACTTAATGTTATAAAATCATATGTCAGATATCCATCAGTATTATATGATTTAGATTTTGGCACGAATTCTTTACAAAATGGTTTTTCACAGTCGAAATTATGATAACGTAGTTTTTCTACAGAATTTATATATATACCACCATTTATATATTTAGGGTCTCTACTATAAAATTCAAAACCATGCAAAAAGGTATCAGCAGCATATTCTTTAATAAATCTCGTCTTTTCATTAGTATTATTGAACTCTATCTGAACCTGGGGATGTACTAGTGTCAGCTCTATCTTATCAACATATCTCATCAATTCATTATATATTGATGCTCCACCTATAACATATGTGTTTTTATTAAATAACTCGGGTAGATTATTTATTTTCTCTTTAAGCATATCCATAGACATAAATGTTATTTTAGTAGAAAACTCATCGTCAAAATCTTTATATTTTTTATTCATTTCGATATATTGATTAGTTATTACTATATTATTTCGTGATATTAAAGGTTTACCAATACTTTCGAATGTTTTTCGTCCCATTATGACAGTTTTATTCCATGTCAATAAACGAAACCGTTTCATATCTTCGGTAATATGATATAGCAGTTTACCTTTATATCCAATACCCCAGTTTTTGTCAACACATACTATCATTATCATGATATTTCCCCCTTAAATGGCTATTTCAAATTTTGGAACTGGTGTGGTGCAATATACATAATCTTCTATTTTGAATGAATCTGTTGTAAAATCTTTGAAATCCTTTATATCAGGATCTAAAATAACTTTAGGTGCATCTGGATATGCTGGTCTTCCAACAAGTTCAGTTATGATTGGAATATGCCTATCATAGATATGACAATCTGCAATAACATGAAGAAGTTCTCCGGGAATCATATCTGATACCTGTGCAATCATCATCATGAGGCCTGCATATTGAACTACGTTCCAATTATTAGCAGCAAGCATATCTTGACTTCTTTGATTAAGAACCATGTTGAGAATTGGCTTGTCATAACCTTCATCGGTAACATTAAATGTACAGCTCCAACAGCATGGTTGTAAATTCATCTCATGTAAATCATTAAAATTTAACATTGATGTCATTATTCTTCTACTATACGGATCATGTTTTAAATCATATAAAACTGCTTCCATTTGATCCATATATATCATTGCCTTATAACCGTTAGGGGTATCTACTGCTCTAAGAATGTTTTTTAATCCTATTTGATAGCCGTATGCTTTTCCGATACTACCATCCTCATCTGCCCATTCATCCCATACATGAGGTTTTAAATCATTAATGTTATTAGATTTTCTTTGATAAATCCATAACACCTCATCAATCGCACTTTTAATAGCAATTCGTCTTAGAGTGATAGCAGGAAATTCTTTTCTCAAGTCATAACGATTGACAATACCAAATTTTTTTATTACAGTTGCTTGAGTTCCATCTGGCCAAACTGGTCGTACTTTTACGCACTCACCGTTTTTAAGAATATCTCGAACATTGTTTTCGAAAATTTTGTCAGCATAACTCATATATTTTTCTCCTTTGTTAAAAAAATATTTTTAACACTTGTTTTTAAGTGTTAAAAATTTGTAGAACTCTCTATAAAAACCTACAGAAAACATATAAATAAATGACATAATTTTTCTATAAAAAAATATTTAAAGGAGGTTTTAATATGGGAATGATTGACGAGATTTCGGCTTTATTGCGTCAAGGTGTTAATGCTGCAAATAATGTAATGCAATATGGTCCGTCGATAACTTCTCAAATTGATGCTATTAAACCAAATACAAAATCAATAGTTAGAGGGGCTAAGGATGCGACATTCCAATTTCCCTGTTTAATATCGGATACAATTCCTATTGATTTAGCTAATACATTAGTTAGAACACTCGATAGAGTTTATGCTGATTTAACTCAAACATGGATTTCAATGCATCCTATAATGGACATGTCTTTAGATCCTACCCCTATGTCTTACTTAAAAAGACTTCACCAGAATATCAGACTTGAATCTGTCCAGGAAGATAATGGTGAAATTTTTGAGAAGTGCGTTGAAGAAGCCTATAATGGTGAGGCACTTCTTTTTATGAATAAAAACAAAACATGTGGTATGCTCATCAGTGGTGCTGATAATGCATCTAAAGCTATGTTAGAATCACATAGAGAATATTTAAGAGAATATCTTTCTGAATATGACATAGCCCCGTTTGCAGAAGCTGATAGTGATATGACTAATGCATATGACCTTGCTAATAATATAATGGACAGTAGGCTTAATCAAGTCGAGAAAGATAAAAGAAGAGATAATATGCTCTTTACTCAGAAGAGAGAAGCTCCGAAGCTTCTTGATAGAGATGTAAAGAAGTCTAATGATATAACACCTTATGGTATTCAAGTTAGACTTATTGCAAAAAATGAAAAAAATGAATTTTTCCAATACATCGACTTTGTTGTTGGTGTTAAAGCAGTCATGCACCCTATTAGATCTGATGAAATCATTACGAATATTCAAAGATCTATACAGAACAAGAGTGTGGTATTTAAGTTTTTAAGATGGACAACTGGTGAAATTTCATTATTCAAAAATATAATCCTTAATATGGATGAACTTAAGATGGATGCATCAAACAGAAATAATCGTTGGTTCCCAACTCTTCGCAGATTAAAAAAGAGAAAGTTTGGACTCCACGATATTACTGTTCCTCATGGGGTAATACCTAATGCTACATTAGCAATTTCTTCATATGAAGCTGATTATTTAGAAAATAATCTCTCTATTAATGTTAGAGATGCTAATGTTGCTAAAAGAGTTATGAATAATTTATTCTTGGTAGCATTTGTTATTATTGATGAAGCTACTGGAACTCTTAATATACTCTACGATGGTGATAGTGCATATCAGACATATTCACTTGAAATGCTTGAAAGAGAAAATACTATGTCTTCCAACAAGCTCGGTAGAGAAATTGGTAGAATGATTAGTCATTAAGAAGGAGGGAGAAATAATGGGTTTTAATCCGCTTTTTGAATCAGTTGATATTCTCGTTAAGGAAAGAGATAAGCTTCATTATGGCTATGAGTTTGAAAGAGTTCAGTCAATACTTGAAGATGCTAATTCTCCTATAACAAAAAAATATCAAGAGAAATTATTTCAATCAGTAATAGATAAGGGTCACATTAATTTCGGTGATATACCTAAATCTGCTGGTAATATAAAAGCATATAAGGGTTATCCTAATATGATTCAGGTTCTCGATACTCTCAGTGCTCTCGCAGTTGATCAAAAGAATAATGTAGTATTAGAATATACTAAAATAGTTCAAAAAGCTATTAGTAATATCGAGATGCTTTCAGCAACATATGCCAAGGGTTTTAGCTCTAAGGTTGACTATGTAATTCTCGAATATAATACATATGTGTATACTTGTGTTGAGGCTACAACAACTCTTCTTTACACATTTGTAGATTATATGAAGAGACCTGATCAGGACATAATGACAATAGAACTTAAAAATTCTACATTAAGAGCAGACTTATTCTATATTGAGCAGCTGAAAAAGTTTAATAATGTAAACGAGAAGATGGGTATTGATTATCGTAAAATGCTTGAAAGTCTTTGTTCTAAAGGAAGAAACAACTTCCTTGGTGCCGAGATGGTTGTAGGTGTTGCTGCCGTGTCGGTTGCTGCTATGGCAATTGTACCTATTACACGTGAACTTATTTATCGTTTTTATCATATGAGAGAAAATATAGCTAGTTCATTAGAGATGCAGGCTGCATTTTTGGAGATGAATGCTGCATCTGTAAAATCTAATGATACTCTCACGGCTGATAAAAAGAAACTTGTTCTCGAGAGACAAAAAAAACTCAAAAACAAACTTATTAAACTTGCTGATAAGATTAGAATTAAAAATGTTAAATCTAGTCAGAGTTCTTCAAAAGACTTGAAAGATAGTAATAAATTATTAACTCTTGATAGTCTTCGTGATGATGTTTCAAATTCTCCTTTTGAACTCGTTTAGAAAAGGGGGTAACAAAGTATGAATTATGATTTAGATATTTTAAATAATAAATGGATTGAAAAGTGTAATGAAAGCAAAACACCTGCAGAAACTTTTGCTATAGTTACGAATTTCATGTCTGTATTTAAGAAAAATATAAGTAGTTTTTTCTTACTAATAGACAATTCCGATAGAATACGAAAAATATATTCGGATATAAAGGAAAATAAATTCCCTAATAAAACAGTATGCTGTGTTGATATTCGTAATGTAACTAGTATTTATACTGAATATAATACTGGTATGCTCGAATTCATCTCAGAAATTATTAAAAATGCAAATATCAATTGTGATAATATAGATAACAATGCATTTTATAATGAGTCGTTAGATAAAGCATGTGCAAAAGATAGTGAATTCATAAAGTCATTGTTTGATGATAGTAAATGTGAACAACGTAATCTGTCTGATGCAATGTACAACTTTGAGTATCTTATTGATTTTACAGATGTTATTGATAAGCTTATCGCATCTTCACGAGCTATTGTGAATGTCATTGACACAATTGATTCTGAACTTATAAATAGAAGTATCAAACTTTTATGTTGTTCTATGATGACATTTGTTTATACTGCTATTAAAAATATGATTAATACATTTAGTAAAGTTACTGGTTCAATGAACAGCGAGGAACAACCAAAGGTAAATTTTCAACTCTTTTAAGGGGTGATAAACATGCTAAATGGTAAATTCCTTCAGGAGATCATAAGTAACTATGATGACCATATTCGTAATATAGTTTTTAAACTTCAAAAGTATAGCGATGTACTTTTAGGTGAACTTAACCGAGTATCTACTCCTGATAATAATTTTAGATTTGATAATAAATTAATCGGATTTATGATATGTGAGTCTGATGAAATACTTAAAAATAAAATACTTGCTACTGGTATAGAAATACGAACTATGCAGTCACAAAAATATACTAATCTTATATATAAAATAAGTGAAACTGATGGTATATTTTATGCACCAGATAATATTTATCAGCATTTCTTTGATAAGTATAAAGATATGAATTGGTATATTCATTTTTATCAAAATTATAATGATAGTGTCAAGAATCCATTGATGTATAATTTTACTGAAATATTTAATCAACACATGAATGAATGTGAACGTTATGTAGATTCATTTCAATATATCAAATATGATAAAAATATACTACTGCTTCATATCAAAGAGTGTCATGATATATTTAATAAAACAATAAATACATTGATAAAACTTATGGAAGAATCACAATCATCATATCGTTCAGCCCTTTTGATGGATGATATGCTTAGGTGTATGGTTATAACATATATTTGTGTATCAAAAATACAAGTTGAAGTTGAATAAATATAAATGATATACATGGTTAATAGCCCATGTATATCATTTATTATAGAAAACATAATTTTAATGAAATATATTAAACTTCAAGGAAAGGAAGTGAAAACTTTTGCTTGATTTATCAAAACAAATTGAAATTGAGTATATGGAATCTATGCTTGAGATGCATAAACTCGATGCTCAATATTTTGTGGAATCTGAATTGTTTAAAGTAAATCAAAAGTATTTACTTACAGAAGCTGAAGCTGCTAATACACAGACATCTCAAAAATCTGAAGGAATAATAGATAAGATATTTAATCTTATCTCACAAATTCTTAATGGTATAAAAAACACATTTATGAATATATTCGGAATTACACCAACAATGGATGTAAATGAATATTGTGGACAAAACGCTAATAAAAAAATCAACTGTGAAAAGGATCCGTCTAAGGTTGCAGATTTTTTTGATGGTATGATTTCAAAAGGTCATAATTTGGTTCATAGACTCATAAATAACGAAAAAGTTTCTGATCAAGAATTTGATGAATATACAATGAACCCATCAAGTAGTATTGAGCAAGGTCTTAAGGTAATTGGTGGTAGTGTTATTACGATGGCTGCTGGCGCAGGAGTTGCTGCGATGGTTAGTGGACGTATAGGAAAACAATCAGATGAAGTTAAACAACTTAATGAAGAAACAAAAAAATACATGAAAGACCATAAGACAGAAATGAATCAAACTGTTGGTGATAGGGTTGAAAAAGTTCTTAAGACCATGCACAGTGCTATAAGCGAAAGTAATAAATTCTTCTCTGCCTTTGGTCATAGAATAGCTGCTGGTGTTGGTAAACTACGTGACAAAATGAACGGAAAAATAACAGATCCTGAAGAAGTCAAAGCTAATAAACAACGTCTTGACGGTGCATCTGGGACTGGTATTGAAGAACAGTATAAAAAGTCTGTTGATTTCTTTTTAAGAAACGAAGGCTCAAAATACAGTAAATGGGATTCAACTATCGAGACTAATCTAATTAATGCAGTTAGATGTGGTGATAAACAAAAGAATTATGTATTAGGATATGCCAAAAAGAAATGGGAAGAACAGCATAAATAATACCGAATGGAGGTTTAAATAAACTATGACAAATGAAATATTTAATAGTCATCTTAGCGGTTATGAAAGAGAGATGGCAATTCGAGAAGCAGAATATGATACATTATTTGCTAAAGCTACAATGATGCTTGAAATGGTAGATATGCAGCTTGAACAGAATATTCGTGAGGCTGAACTCAAAGTATTTAAAGAAGGAGGTACTTATGATGATTATGAGTACCTTGTTCAAGAAGCTGATGAGCAAGCAGGAGAACAGAAGAAGGGTGTCTTCGCTACAATAATCGAAGCTATAAGAACTCTATTCCAAAAAATCGGCGATGCTTTATCTAGATTATTTCATATTGATAAAGATGTTAGTGATGATACAGTAGTACAGTGTGATGAACAACTTTCAGCAGCAAATTCTTTTATTAATGAAGTTTGGGGTCCTCTCAAACAATTTGCAATCGGAGGTGTATTCGGTGGTGTTGCCGAGGCTATAAAGAAAATAGTCGCCGGTGATATTATGGCAGTACTTGAAAAACCTCATAACAAACTTGTTAATTTTACAGTTGGTAAGCTCAAAATAATGAGAGAAAATCTTACAAAAATACATCAAGATGGAAATTCATTATGTGACAAGATGAAAGAAAAACTTAATTCTGATCCAAAAGCATATGATAATAACGGAGAACAAGTAGAAGATAAGAGCGGTAAAAAGCATCCAATACTTGATATGTTTTTTGATGCTATGAAGAAGTTTCTCGGGTTTATTCTAAAAATTGTTAATAAATATATAGTTGGTCCGTTAAAGAAAATCGGTGTTAAAAACGTTGATGATAAACCCGAAAATGATGAATCTAAGGGTGAAAATAATTCAGAAAATCAGAATACTGAGAATAATGCTGACAATGCAAATAATGATAATCAACAGCAAAATACAGAAGATAATAATGATAATAGTAAAGATACTAAGTTGACGACAAAAGATCAGAAGAGTGTAAGAAATTTTATTCGTGACTATAAGAAAAATAATAAAAATGCAAAACAACCGCCTGATGACGAAACATTAAAAACAATGACCATTGGTGGTTATGATAGTAGTAGTCCTAAATTTAATGCAGCGATGGACTATTTCAAATCTCAATTTGCTATGACTACTGATCTCGATAATGTTGAAGAACGCGTATCACTCGACGATTTTCTTGACGATATAAACAATGATTTAATAACTGAATCAGAATCATCGAATTTGATGGAGATTCAGAGTTTACTCGAAGAAATTTTATAAATAAAAAGGAGTTGTTAAATAATGAAATTTTCAGAGCTTGTAAATGTTTTAGAGCATGCTGAAAAACAGTGTGATCTTGAAATTGCAAAGGCTTCACTTTTTGCTGAAGCTTCATACAAGAACTATCTTATTAATTGTGAAGAGGCTGAACTTAAGGTTGTTAAGGAATCAGGTAATACTGATGATCTTACATATTTATATGAGGAAGCTAAAGAAGGTCTTATCGATAAGGCAAAAAATGCTATAAAGAAAATATTTGATGCACTCATGAATTTTGCTAGAACTATTGTAGAAAAAATTAAGTCATTCTTTACGAGTAAATCAACTAATGATGCTATTGATAAGATTGAGAATGAGTGTAAGAAAAATCCAAAATTAAAAAATGCGAAAATCGAATCACCTGATTATGACAAAGCTGAAAAAGAATGTGATTCTGCTATTAGTAAAATCAAAAAAGTTGTAGCTAAAGTTGGTAGTGGGCATGTTTCTGAACATGACAATGATACACTCGATGAGGTAGAGGCTACCAATGGAAAAGTTAAAAAAATTTTAGCCGCTGCTGCTGCAGTATCAGTTACTATTGCTGCCGCAATTGGTACACTGAGAGCATTATATAAAAAAGGTAATGCAGATTTTATTAAAGAAGATAAGACCGTTGCTGAGAGAATATATAAGAATATAACGACAAAAATGATTCCTATTCAAGCAAATATTAACAACAGATGTTCTTCAGTTTATGCTTCAATAAGCAAGATTAAACATAAGATTTCTTTTGATAAAGTTACACACTTTTTCTCTTCAATATTTAATTTCGTTACAAAAAAGAAAAACATTGATAATGCAGAGGTTACCGATACTAAAAAGGAGTCAGCATTTGATGCAGATTCATATCTGGATTCTATGTTCAATGAATCAGCTAATGATGTAGATAGTATCTTTGATTCAATCCTCGAATCAGTTGATTCCTCTTCAGATGACGATATTTTTGATTCATTACTTTTTTAATTATAAAAAAAATATTCAAACCATTATTTAAAAGGGTAGGGTAATATTACCCTACCCTTTTTTATAGTATAAAAAAGGAGTGATATTATGCAAAAAGATTTATTTTATCGAAAGCAATTTTATAATGCTATGGTAGAAGTAAATGAATCTATAAACTCATATATAGATTTGACAGATTATCAGATGATATTTGAAGCCGATGACCCTAACGTAATGAATGCTGTTGTAAAAAATACACAAACACAACAGCAAGGTGATAATGCGCTAACAAGAGCTTGTAACGCAATACTTAATATGATTAAAAATCTTATTAAATCTATAAAAGACTTTTTTGCAAGATTTACTATGTCAAAATCAGAGAAAAATGCCTTTTATGCTTTTAGAGAAGCATGTAAAAAGGATCCATCATTAGCTAACAAAAAAATTCATATTTCCGATTATAAAAAGGCAATTGATCAAATGCAGCAGCAATATAACGCAGCAGCTGGAAAAATAGATAACGCTATGAGACAACTGGATAATGCAGATGAAGGTTCTATAGATAAGATTCTTGCAGATGCTACTGCTGGTGCCGAAAATTTTTTGAAAACTTCAGTAAGTTCAATTACCAAGGACAGTGTTGAAATTACTGCAGGTATTCTTGAAAAATGGGGACAAAGTAGTATTCGAAATGCAGAGCAAGTTCTCAATTTGCTTGAGAATGACCAAAAGTTCTATCAAAACCTTGTTGATTCTATGGGTCAGAGTGGCGCAGAAAAATATAAAAAGCGCATGAAACAGTACTCATCAAAGAATATATTGATGGATAAGAAAATTAAAATCACAAGACATATATATCAAAATATTCAGGAATGTGTAGAGGCTGAGGCTAGAGAACTTACAAGATTCGGTGGTCTTGGATTAATCACATCACATACTGGTAGAAATATCATTAAAAATGGTATCAAAGCTGCTCGTAGTGATATGGGACAGGAAGCTATAGCTCAGAGTATGACATCTAAGAAAATTAAAAATGTTGAAGATGAATATACTAATCTTTTACATAATGAACCCAAACGTGAAGAATACCATACCGATGATAAATTTAATAGTGAGCATGCTAAATGGGAAAAGAAGAAAGAAGCTCTTGTTGCGAAAAGGGCAAAAATTGATAACAATAATAGACGTAAGTTTAAATAATAATCTAGGACATATCTTAACAATAAAAAAGATATGTCCTAGATTTTTCCTTTAAAAACAATGTAATAAACTAATTAAATATACGAAAGGAGTTTTATCTCATGAAAATTAGTGTTAATTATATAAATCAGGGTTCTGATTTATTATTTAATGATGATGTAAATATATACGAAAGTTTCTGTGATAAATATATTGATGAAGTCGATAAAGCTATGGTTGAATATAAGATAGCTTGTTCTGATGATGGCATCTTTGATACTCTCACATTTATGGAAGCAGATGAAACAAGTACATCCGATAAAAAGGAAAAAGCTAAAAAGTCAGTCATCGAAAAAATCGGTGCCGCACTTATAGCTATGGGAAAGAAGTTTTCCGAACTTGTTCAGAAAGCTATTCAGAAAGTAAAGGATTTGTTTTTCAAGTTTAAAAGTAACGAAAAGAAAATGAATGAACTTGTAAAATCACATCCTGAACTTACAAAAGAGAAGATACAGTTACTCTGTTCTGAAGGTGAACTTGATTTTGACATGATAAAGTCTATGTCTCAGCTTCAAAAAGAATTTGATGCTATCATGAAGATGAATGAAGAGGCTGACTATGAGCCTGGTTCAATGAAAGCTAAGTGGGAAAAAGCTAAGAGAAAGTGGTTTGATACACAAGATGGTAAACTTATTAAAGCTGGAAAAATAGCTGCTGGTGCTGCTGCTGTAATTGGTTTAGCTGTTGCTATTAAAGAGATTAAACCTAAATTTTCTAAGGCAAATACTAATTTTGTACAAGCAGAAAAAGAGAATAGTGAAGCTATTGCTAAAGCATATGATAACCTGAAGAAAAATGGGCATCTTAATAAAAATGTGGGATTTCACCAAGAAAAGCTTATGATCAGAAAAGAGATGCAAGGTTTACATGCTAAAGCAATAGGAATGACTACCTCTTTATTAAGTAAACTGGAAATGAGCATCGCTAAAGCTCTTGACAAAATTGATGTTAATGCTGATAAGAAAAAACTCGCTGCACATATTGATATAAGAAATACTAAGAATAGAATACGAGCAGATAAGAAAGAAGCCCTCAGAGACGAGACTATTAAAGCCTTTAAAACAGGCAAGGCACAACAAAGTGGACGTCATGCCTCTGATTTTGAGCATCGGGATCAATTAAATCAGATGTCTGCTGATAAAATTATATCTGATGCAAACGCTAAGGTTAAAGCCGAACTTAAAGTTCTTAAATCTGAAGAAGGAAAAGAACTTTCGAAACTTAAAATAAAAGAAGCCGTTAAAAAGGCATATAAAGAAACGATAAAAAAATACGAAGCGCAAGCCGATGCATATGAAATTGATAAAGTTAAAAATTACTTTGATCAGAAGCTTTCCGATGAATTACTAATTAGAGAACTCTACGGAAAAGATAAATCTGAAGATTAAAAGGCGGTGATAACAAATGAGTTACATAGATTATGTGCTTGAATCCCTTTCATTATTTAGGGAATTTGATATGAGTAATTATATATCAAATGCAAAATATTCTATAAATAATAAATATAATATAAGAAATAATAAATTAATTTTAGGCAGTAGTATTGAATTGCTCAGCAAACTCGCATATTATATAAGTTCTAATAGAACTATAGTGCCTGATATTTTAGCATTTTATGGCTCTTGTAATAAAAATTTATTCGATTCTTTACCGAACACATTTATTCATGCTATTACTGCACCTGATGTAAGTGATATAAAACCTCAATATATAAATTCATATATAACACATATAGGAAAAATTATTGATGATACTCTCAATGGTAAAGATACACGAAATGATGTTATAGAGTTTACTGACGCATCTTCAGTAAATAAAATGAGAAAGCAAGTTGTTAAAACAACTCTTTCTTATGATATAGATCCAGGTATTGCCTTAAAATGTGATATCAGTGAATCTCCAACAATGCAGATGTCTTCCGTATATGTACAGAAATTTATTATTCCATTTTTGAAATCATATGAAAATAATGCTACACAGATAATGAATGATATATCCTCAGCAATTTCAATTATTGAAAAATGTGAAAGAGATGTTATGACATATAATGAGACAATTGAAAACATTAGAAAAACTACCAAATTTGATAATACAGTAATTAAGAGAATAAATTATGTAACGTATAATTGTTACAGAGCTCTTGCTGATATTGTATATTTCATGTCTGCTATGATATATAGAAAAGTAAGTTACTATGTTCAGAATGTAACTGAGTGTATTAAGATAAAATCTATATATGAAAATATCATGAGTAATAACCCTGTTATTGAAGCTGTTAGTGAAACTATTCTTCCAGAGGATACTAATAATCTTAAAGAGGATCTTATGGAAGGTAGAGCAGATGCATATGAAAGTATTTCTAACAATATTTATGAGTATAACTCTGGTATTCTTAAAAATAGTCCTGAATCTCCATTAACAGCTCTTGGTAGCTCTGTTGAAGGTTCTATTGAAACATCTGTGGATAATGCAGATTATGATAAAACAGACTATGAAGAGGCTAGTAAAATATTCATCATCATTTCTAAAGGTCTTGATATCATTTCACAATATAGTGATGATTATCTTTTAGTATTTGATGATATTATCGATAAAGCTGGTTTCCAAGTATCTTTAAATGATAGATTTAAAACATTACTTGATGGGTTTGATGATGTTGAAGAATATACTTCAGCAGCAAATCTTCCTACAGAGAGTGTAAATGTATATTTCAAGATGTTAGCTGATGTTAAGTCATATGGAGAAAATATGACTAAAATCGCAAAAAATATTTACGATTGCCGTATGAAAATTGAGACTCTCGAAACGAGATTTAATGATAATATCAATGGTGAATACGCTAATGCTGAAGCTATTAACGAACTCAAGATTTTTATGGAAAACTTCAAGGAAGAATTTAATACACTCGTTAATATAGTTGCTGGTAAATTTATGCTTCGTTTAAAGAACATAAATATTGCATTAGAAGTTCTTAATAATAAACGTATTGAAAATGCTGATTTAAATGATGACGTATATGAAAACACAAACTTCAATGATTTAACGACACTCGAAAGTATGATTGCAGATTATAATGTAATAACAGACGCTATATTTGAAAATCTTGCTAAAGAGTATACAATCGCTAAAGAAATGAAAAACCGTGGTTGTAAGATTGTGTTCGAGGCTGATGCCCCGGCTGCACAACCCACAACGGGAACAACTAATACAACGCAGACTAATGGTGCACAAACAACTGCAACAACAACTACAACTCAAACGGCAGCTCAGACTGCTGTAAAACCTAACTTCCAACAGAAAATTCTTAACCAGTTAAATGAGTGGTTCACACAATTAACCAATAAACTTAACGATATCTTAAATGGTCAAATGGCTAAGAAAGATGGAGAGTATATACAGAAGTTTAAGGATGAATTACTTAGTAAAGACTATACTAATTTATCAACATCACAACCTATATTAAACTATGAAACTCTTATGCCGTATAATAATATTCTTAATGATTTGAATGGACTTAAAGGAAGAGTAAATGTGGCATCATTCCAGAAGCTGAATTCTTCTCATTCTAAAGATGATGTTATTAAACTGCTTTTCCCGTCATCACCGCCTGCTACAGTATTTAATTCGAATAGCGTTGCTGATGCAATTACTCAATATTACAAAGTTGGTACTAATACATCAGCACAACCTATGAATTTCTCAGGTGATACACTTAAGTCAGTAATCACAAATGCAGTAACATACTGTGAAAACTGCTATAATACTATACTTCCTGCCGTAAGACAGAATATTCAATCAATTAAGACTAATCTTGAAGCAGCGATGTCTACTATAGTAAAAGAAAATGGATATGATATAACTCTCGGCCTTTTATTTACAGAAGCAGATGCCAATGCAACAACTAATTCTAATAACCAAAACCAAAATAATGCTAAAAACGTAAATAATATGAATGATAAAATTAATTACGCTCGTAATTATATTACACAATATTGCAATGCAGTTCTTACCGCAATATTTGATAGACAGAAAGATTATATGGCATTATTAAAAACATTTGTGAATGATTCAAATAATACACAATAAAAAAAAAATAAGGTGAATGGATAAAATCCATTCACCTTATTTTGTACGCTTTAAATTAATCATTGTACTTATAACGAAGTTAGACCCTTCTTTAGTAAATTTATGATTTACATTAGTAAGCATATAGACTCCATTATATTTTGATGATAGAGCGGAATCTTCAAATACCAAGTTCATTTTCTTATTAGGAGATAACATATCCACATCATAATCCATTAATAGCAATGAAACAACCGTACCAGCACTTGCAGATTGTGCTGTATATATTTGTCCGAGCCATTGATTTTCTGTTTTATTTTCTTGAAATTTATATGAACCATCATCAATAGACTTCCTACTGATTGATAGTTCAACATCGCCTGTATAATTATCAATATATTTTACGTTTGAGTCTGATATGATATCATTAGTTATAGTATCATCATATATTGAAATAGACCTATAATCTGCAACTATATAATTAGCCGTTAAATCGGAATCTTTAGATATAGTACAGCATTGAGTTGCATGTCCATTTGATTCAGATGGTATTACTATCTGTGTATTTTGAATTTCATTTTGCTGGTAAGCTGTACATTTTCCGTCATATTGTAATATATATGACGTATTGAAATCAAAAAACATCATACTACCAGTTTTATATATCCCATAGTATGTGTCTAAAAATCTTAAAGCGTGTAAACAACTTAACGGGGGAATAACTATATTTTTATAAATAACATTATTATGAGCTGGACTCATTAACACATTTCTTATTTTAGCTGTTGTTAAAACATATGCAAGGGCATCTGTTATTGTGCAATCTTTAAGAATTGCATTAACTGGTGTTGTGTTCAGTCCCCTAATATTATCAGTTTTGAATAAGAAAAATTCTACTTTGTTATTAGCTTCTCTTACATCATTTAAATCGTTTTTTCTAATATATTTAAAATCATATTTGTTAAGTTGACGTTTAGTCACATCAGTTAAATCTAATGATTCATCATCAAGAATTAAAGTAAATGTGTCATTGATAAAATCACGTTTCAATGATGTTGATTTACTATCAATTCGTTGATAATACTTTTGTATCCTTAGATGAAATTGTATTTTATCTTTATATTTGAGAATCTTATAATATATAGATGGTTCCAAAACAAGTTCTATTTTAAATATCGGATACACATAACTTTCATAATCATTAAGAATGCTTATTGACACGAGTCTTTCTGGCGGTATGGTTATTATATTTACCTCTGGTATTATAAGTTGTATATTTGATACATTATATCTCCAAAGGAACATCCTATCGCTTGAAGAATATATACTCACATTATCACCATCTTTCTTATTTTAATGTATCAAAGAGATAATGCTTCTAAAATTAGTGGATAATTCGCGAATCGTGTTTTGTTAATTTTTATAAGAGAATTCATATCTACTCTATTTTGTCTTTGATTAAATATTGACATTTTTTCAGCAGTTGTTAATTCTTCATACATATTAGATACTGAAGAACAGTAAAAATTATTTATGAATTCTTCTTTAATATCAGAGTCATGAAAAATAGAACCAATCATCTCGGGATTTGTAGTGCTTAACTGTATTTCTTTTCGATGAATTCCTTCTTCAATATATCGCTGAAGTATTCTTGGTCCTATTCCAGATAATCCGTCTATTGAACGACTTCTGTCACCAAGCACTGAAAGTAGAGCACAGTAGATGCTGTATGAATTATATACCTTTTTCAGCGGTTCTAATTCATCATCTGGTTTTCTTGTTATCTCTTTTAAATACTCATTAAGTGAAGATGTCACTGTACATGACCCCAATCCTTTATGGATGAAATGATTGACAAATTTGGGTATAAAACTATACTGGGTGTCATAATATTCTCCACCAATAATTAAATTTTTACGTGTTTCATCTTCTTTGGCTATAACTAATGGGACTAAAGAGCCTTCAATATTTTTTGCAGAAATATAATAAAGATTTGGTATAAATTCACAGTACGTTCTTACTTCAGGTAAGATAGAATTTTTAAGTGCGTCTGTAAGATAAACAAATCTCGGGTTATCATTATATTTGCATAAATAGTACGTTCTGTAATCTTCGTTATACTTATATTGATTGAATTCAGTACTTTCAAAATCTGTATGATACAGATATACATTTGTATCCAAGCCATTTGATACAAAAAATCTTTTGTAATGACCCGCAAGGTTTAAAATATTAGAAATCAGTATTATATCAAAATCTCTTTGTAATACTAATTTCTTTTCTAATTCATTTATCATTGTTAGGTGTTTAAACACCGTTTCTAAGTTTATAAAAACATTAATTTTGTCTTGTGGTTCAAGAAATTTTTTTGCTGTTAAACTTTCATCATAGTCTTTATATCTCATTTTTAAGATATTAAAACAAACAGCAAATGGATTAAACGATGAATAATCAGACATTTAGTTCTCAAACCCCTTTCTTAAATTTATTCGTTATTTAAAAGTTTTCTGCTAGTTATTTTAATATATCGAATACAAAAAAAAGAGAGAGTATACCCGAAGGTATACTCTCTCACATTAATTATTAGTGACCGCGAATCTTTCTGTTAAGTTCTTCAGCCAAATTGAAATTTTTCTTTGACTTTTTACTCTTATCAGTATATCTATAGACTGTGTAAATGAATTCTCCAGTCTCCTGTTTATTCAGCTTCTTAATCTCTACCATAAACTTCCGACCTGTATGCTCAATATCTACGAGCATATCATAAAATATTCTTACTGGGTCAAGAAGCATCAGAACGACCTTTGTATCCTTGTCTACCTGATGAATCCTAGGGACAGAAAGCGTCACCAGATTTCTTGAGCTTTCTCTTGATACCTCCTTCTGGCGGCACCAAGCGGAACTCTGGAATAATGTTCTGTCTTTTTTATCGTACTGGTATGCTTCAAGAATCTTCCAATACGGTGCTGAAATATTAGCATAGTTGCCAGTATTTCGTGTGGGGTTAAACATCGGAAGTTCATCCCGATTATTCTTTCCTTTTTCCTTTGCTCTCTTATCCTCGATTACGTCGAGGCTGAGAGTAATAGCCAGCGGAACAAATTTCCTACTAGCTTCTCCAGAGTCCACATGCACATCAATATTAGGTGCATCGACTCCTGATGCGCGGAGTTTCGCGCTTACTGCATCAAATTTCTTCTGAAGATATCTCTCAACATGCTCAGTAGAAATTTCGATGAACAGCCTGTTCATGTCAGGTGTAAGTCCCGATCTTGTTTTAATCATAGCCATATTAACACGGCCCCTTTCTGTAAATTCGGTAAACTAGATTAACGATTACGTTTACCATAAAAATGATGTATAACTTCGCATCAAAAACAATTTTTGTTGCTTAAAGTTAAATTAAAGTTATATAAATATTAAAAAATAATTAAAAAAAAAATAAGTCGCAAGTGATTTCACTTGCGACTTAAAAACTTAATTTATGTATATGCCATTGTCATAGACAATAACATATTTAACCGGACTTTGCCAAGCCCAGTCAAATTGAGCTTCATTAGAGCCCATGAGGATTACATCCTCGGGAAGATAATCCTCATCGACGACGAATTCTATCATTCCGCCATCGGCTCCAACATAGCCATTCCCATCGACTGTATCGCAATAGCGTTTACAGTCAGAGAGAACACATTGTAGACGCAGTCCATTTTCCAGGACCACATCCACGAACTGGCCTTTTCTGCTCGTTATCTCCTGACCGAGGGCAATACAGTACCTACCCCCGACCAATCTGATCCCTGTTGTGGGATCAGTTGAACCGTACCAAGCCTGTAACATATATTGTTCAGACTCAGTATCAGTAATTGTCCTATAATCCATATAGGACATCCTGGTACTTTGATACCCTGACGGAGCATAATAAATTTCTCCATCGAGAGCACCAACTGAAGATTCTTCGGATTCTGATGACGATGAAGATATTTCTTCTAGTATCTTTTTCATATCCTCATCATCGTTGTTATTGAAGCTTTCACTATTAGTTTGAGGTGAACAAGCTTCAATGAATTTCACCTCAACACCACCAGACCCGTTGTTATTTTCTACCTGTGATTCATGAATCACAGGTAGTTTTTTACTCTCCGAAATTCGGAGAGCTGTTATCGTAACCGACAACGTTCCACAAAATGCTACCGTTACAATCGCAGCAACTGTAGCTAGAACTCGTACAGCACCCCATCGACCAATCATCTTTCTCCACAGTTTTTCTACCATCATCATTGTTCTTCTCATTTTTTTAACCTCCTGTTTTTTATTTTTTATAATGAGAATTACATAGCACCTTTAAGTATTTATTATTATTTAGGTGTATGCTATTATATGATATATAATCGTGATATTTAAAAAAACGCAACCATTAAAAATGAATTAAAAATACTACAATCGTTTAAATCAAATAAAAAGGAGTATTCTCATAATGAAATATAATGGATATGTTATAAGTGATATTCATATAGGTGCTAAAGATGTTGATAAACTATATGAAGAATACACTAAAATGTTCATAGATATTATTAAAAAAGATAAAGTTGATTTTATTGTGATATGCGGTGATTATTTTGATCATAAGTTATTCTTAAACGATAAAGAGTCTGCATATGCATATGCTATGATGGTAGATTTAATTAAAGCTACCAACGAAGATACAAAAATACGTATTGTATATGGAACTGAATCTCACGAGTGTAAACAGTATGAGATAATATCAAAACTAAATAGTATTTATAATAGAGATATTAAAGTTATAAAATACGCATCAGACGAATTCTTATTTAAAGACTTGCATATTTTGTATCTTCCGGAAGAGCATATTATAGATAAACATGAGTATTATAAAGACCTCTTTGATAACGAAACACCTTACAATTATATATTTGGACATGGGGTTATCCGAGAAGCCATGAAAGAGGCTGCTGTACAATTAGAAAATGATAAGAGGAAACGAAAAAAAGTTCCAGTGTTTTCAACAAGTGAATTTAGAAAGATATGTATAGGTGAAACATACTTCGGCCATTATCATGTCAATACTGAATTTGATGGGGTTTATTATGTTGGTTCATTTACTAGATGGCAGTTTGGAGAAGAAGCGTCTAAAGGATTCTATAAAATATCATGTGATACTAGTAAAAATAAATATAAACATAAGTTTATAGAGAATACTATGGCTCCAATTTATAAAACGATATCATTTGGTTATGATAATAATATATTTAATTCTATAGAAGATATGGAAGAGAAACTTAAAAAAATTGATGAAATTCTGTCAAACAAAGTTTTTGATAATGTGCGATTTATATTCAATATTCCTACAGATTATGAAGACCCTGAATTTTTGATTTTATATCTGAAAGAAAGATATAAATTTAATGATAAAGTAAAAGTAGAAATAGTAAATGGATATATTGACGTTAAACGTAAACAACAAAAAGAAGAAGTGCAGAAAGAGAATACGAAGTATTCATTTATATTTGACAAAAATATGAGTCTTGAAGATAAGACTTCACATTTTATAAAAATAGAATATAATCGAGATATATCATCCGAAACTATCTCAAAATATTTATATAAACCATTAACCGAAATCTTGAAAGGAAATGATTAAAAATGAGAAAGCCTAAGTTTATTATCGTTATTAACGGTAAAGGTGGTGCTGGAAAAGATACATTGGTTGAAATGGCTAGAAAACATTTTTCAGTAGAAAATATTTCATCAATAGACCCAATAAAAGATGCTGCCCTTTATCTAGGATGGACTGGAGATAAAAGTAATAAATCTAGAAAATTTCTTGCAGATTTGAAAAAGCTAGTAACAGATTTTAACGATTATCCAACAGTATCTCTTATAACAAAAACTATAACATTTTTAAAAAGTAATAGTGATGTATTATTTGTTCATATACGTGAAGGAGAAGAGATTACTAAATATATTAATAATGTATTAAAAGTTACTAAACAAGATCAAAATAATACAGTATCTCCATATGAATATAGAATAATTACATTATTAATACGTAGGGAATCGAAAAATAATAAAGAATACGGTAATACATCGGATGATAATGTTGAAAATTATAAATATATGTATACTTTTCATAATGATTTACCATTGGATGAAACAGAATATGTATACCTAATGTTCTTATTAGGTATATTTAACGAAATAAAAAACAAACAACCGACAATTCCATATATTGATGATTAAAAACGTAAAAAAAGAGTGTGTATAGATATATACACACTCTTTTTTATTACCATGCAAATAAAAATACTATAATTGCTAAAAATTTTGATATTGCTTCCTTAAAGAAAAGACTTATCTTTGTACATACTTTTTCAATTAAACCAACTTTTTTAGGAATAACTTCTGCACCAAGAATATCTCTTTTAATTTCTATCTTACTTACTTCTGCTTCTATTTCTTGTATTTTATTAATACACTTATCAATAGTTGCAAAAACTGATGAATGTCCAGTAAGTTCAGATGTAAAAAATTTTATAGCACTATTTGTACTAATAGTTATTTCTTTATCAGCTATAGCATCTAATTCATTTTCATACTTTTTTCTAGTTGATTCAAATTTAATTAAATCTTTATCAATTTCTGCAACGGACTCATATTTAGTCTTCTGCATTTTAGTGAGTTGTTTCATTAAATCAGATGCCATACGTACATATTTTTCTTTATATTTTTCAACATCTTTACTTTTTACTGTTCGTTCTCCAGCAAGTTGTTTAGCTATCAAAGTTCTTCTTATTTCTTCAAGTTTCTTCTTTGTTGTTTTTTCTCGAATTAATGTATTCCATTTAGTCTTAATATCAATTGCAAATTCACGCAATGATATTATAAGTTTTTTAAAAAACATAGAAACTTTATGCATAAAACTTTCATGTTCTTTTTCAGTAACATAATGATTATCGTATATAAATTCTGTATATTCGAGGATAGCTTGATCGAGTTTATTTGAATTTATTGATAAAGCAGTTTCAAATGCTAAATCATTATTATATAAAAAATCTTTCATTTATTTTCACCTCTATAAATATTATTATAGTTAGTACAATGTTTCGGATAGAAAATAAACTAGATTGAATATATGCTATTCAATCTAGTTTATTTCTTTTTATTCTAGTGATTTATAATAAAGAGTGCAGTGACAATAACCTTCAAAGTTAGAATCTTTTATTTGATCTCTGAACTCTTTACACATACACTTATTATCAGGTATCTTTTCAATTCTACAAGGGCAATATCCATCATTTTCTTTCAAACTCTTACGAACTTCGTCAACAATGGATTTATCTTGATTTAGCTTTACTGACATTAATTATATCACCCTTTCGGATTACATTCCAGTAGAACCTATTCCACCGGTTCGTTTTTTATTTTGTACGCCATCAAGTATTTCTGTTGCAGTTATTCCATAAGACATAAATATACCCTGAGCAAATCCTGTACCAGCACTAACTTCAAATGGCTCTTGGTGTGTATTATTATTTTCTTTAGTTATTATTTTACCATCATTATCAAATGACATTTTAGCTGTATTATCAAATCCATCATATACTATTTTTATCATAATATGACCATAATTATTAGCATTGTAATAATCACTATCAATTATGCCTACAGTATTTACAATTGATAATCTGTACTTAAATCCCTGACCACTCCTAGGGAATAATGCCAAAAAGCATCCTTTAGGCATTTTTGATCTAATTCCTGTAGGAATTGTTATATCGGTACCACAATTTAATTTTAAATCAAACGGTATAAAGAAATCATGCCCAGCACTATCAGAAGTTCCTCTTTCAGGAAGTTTAATATTATTAAAAATATTATGTACCATATCTTCTGGAGCATCACCATATAACTTACACCAGTCTTTATAATACTGCTCAAAGGGAACCTTTTCAAAATCTGGATTAGATTTTTTAATAGCTTTTTCAATCATTTCCTGTTGACCAAGTATTGTAGGGCCTCCTTGGAAAAATCCAGGATCGATTTCAGAATTTGGGGTAATTAATTTTGGTGTCATAAAAAACATCCTTTCAAATAAAAATTTATCTAAATGTGAGAAAGAAAATAAAGATGTATGGCATATATTTCATTACCATACATCTTTATTTATATATAGGGGAGTTAATTATGAATGCCTATCATTTCATCGAAACTAACATCATCTGTAGCTTCAAGTAACATATTAATTTCTCTCTGGTCATCACTATCATCAGATGGCATCTGATTTACTATATCTTTTGCCTCTATAAGATCAACAAGAGATTCTTTTATATACTGCGATTCAGCTTTGTCAACTCTATCAGCAATGATATCTTCATTTGCCATTTCACGTACAAATGCTACTTCGTGTAAAAACGTAGCACGCTTACGGCGAATCTTATCAACTGCATTTTCAATCATTAGGATCATTCCTTTCTATAAAAATATATTATGGTACTGTTTTAAAATAAAAAAAAGAAGAGTGAATTTGTAACATTCACTCTTCTTAATATAATTTAATGCTTATCGCTCATTAATTTAGAATACTCTTTAAGATGATCAGTTGAAATTTCTGGTTTGAAAAATGCATCTATATATGACGCACCAGTTCTCTTATCATATACATCATCACTTAAGAATAACTTCTTGATATTTTGGAAAGATAAACTAATCAACGGGGATTCGTTCATTTCCAATGCCTTTCTTACGGTTAATATTGAATATCTAGGCATCTTCTTCTGACTAAAATCAGGTCTTGAATATATATCTTCCTCTGAACGAATTAGTCTGTTTATTATTATCTCTGCAGCTACATTATTTGCCGAAATACCAGACTCTATTAACAACTCCAAGAATCTCTGACTCATAGAATCAATTGTCTCATTTATACCATCACATTTATTTTTGTTGATGAGATCCATCAAATCATACAATGGCTTTGTTAACTCCTGATTCATGATAACAACCTCAAAGAGTTTAATGTTATCATCAAGATCCTTAAATTTTATAAGACCTTTGTTTTTCTTCATGAGGTCTAATGCCTCACGAGAGACAAATATTTCTTTTTCATTGAGTGTATAGATGGGAATATCTTCTTCAGAGGAATCTTCTATATTTTTAATATAGAATTTACCATTCTCTATTACGGTGTTATATAGTGAGTCATCATCCATTTCTTCAACTTTCGATAGATCGTTTGGATCTATATAAATCGCATAATCGTTAATATCATCAACAAACGGATTGTAATTAACTATTGGATTTATTTCACCACATACTATGGTAAAGAATTTATGAAAATCCTCATTAAACTTAACAACCTCTGAGTTTGTTGTCAGAAGATGTTTAGTCGAAAGAATTGATTGGTTGACAACCTTAGTAACTTCCTCACTTTCAAATGCCGCAAAACCATCAGAGATATCCTGATTTATTACAGCTGTAAGTCCTACACAACGAGGGCAAACCTTATTACTATCTCTACATGCACACGTAGCAGGTGAACGTACAAGAATCTTCTTTCCAATAAGATGCTTACACTTTGACGAATCGAGAAGTGATAAATAATCAGACTCCGTTTCTTTGAAATACTTTCCATTTAGCTTATTGAGAATTTTTTCATTCTTAACATCATAAGTAACTAAATGTGAAGTACCACAATCTGATATATCTGTTGATATCGACAATGTTCTTGCAAGAAGCAAAACCATTTTTCCGAAATAACCTGCTCGTCCCATTACTTTTTTATTAGTAACTAATGACTTTCTAGCACCAGTTGCATCCGTATATAAATCAGATGGTTTTGTCAATCCTTTATAAACGGTAGAATTCTGGATAGGCATCGGTAATGTCTCACCAGTTAATGTAGGTTTGAGACCTTCTGATATAGTAAATTCTCTGAGCTGTTTCAGTTTTATACCTGTTTTTGCAGTAAGAATTACACCTATTCCATTATTAGGTGATGACTTGAAAATATCAATAGTCCTTTTTTCAAACTCATCGAGTTTAACTTCAATATCATGCGGTGCCATGCCATCAGAGAACTGATACTCCATCATTTCCCTAAATTCAGTATTTTCTTCATACATATTGATGAATGTCTGAGCGTCAAAATTCAAACCCAGTATCAAAGAAAAATCCTGAGATATTTTTCTAAGATTATAAAGCACTTCTGATATTGAGTAGTTGACAAAAGTATTTTTAACATGATATTCTCTTAAAATAGTTATCAGACGACTGTTGATATAATCATTTATTCGAGGAATATCATTATAACAATCTAAAATAAAACTTTTATCAAGAACTTCAAGATCATTAAGCTCTGTGAATGGATACCACAGAATCATATTAACGTAGAAGTGTCTCAGCTCAAGTTCATGTGTTTCGTTATCATTCTTATAGAACTTAAACTTTATGGGGAATTCTCTGCATTCCCTTATAACAAAACAGCCTTTAACTATATTTCCAAGTTTTGTTATAAATATATTATAGTCATCATGGCTGTTTAAATAATCAGAAATTATATATAATGGTTTTAACCACTCTTTTAATTCCTTTCTATTATTTATTATTGGTACGTCTTTCATTAAGTTGAACGACATATGCAACGCCTTCCTTTCTACTTTTTTATTAAGGTGTGAATAATAAAATAAGATTCTAGTAGTAAAAACTTACTACTAGAATCTTATTATTACTATATCACTTTGTCAGAGATGAGTCCATGAATTTGTTTATAACCCCTAAGTTCTTCATGAAGATAATATATAAGTCTTCATTATTAACCGCATAAGATATACTCTCTATATTCTTGAGAGTACTATCAATAGTGGAATATTCTCCCCATATTTTAGCTGTTTCATAAGGGTCATCAACGAACGCCTTGTGACAGAAAGGAGCTATTATTAGATGCTTGTTGCCTATTTTTGTAGCAGCCTCAAAAGTATCACTAATAAGCCTGTTAATAACTTCAAGTCCTGTCGGACGTTCAATACCATCCTTCATATACTTTACAGATGGTTCTGAAATAAGAAGTAGATTAATCTTAAACGGATTTTTACGTATCTTGCCTGTATTATCATCCAAAAATACAAACAGCTGAGGTATCATCAGCACGTTAGTAAATGATGTCTTATCATCTTCATTAATCGACTTCCAATCATTTTCAATTTTATCATATACTGCTGCCAATGTTGAAGTTCTCATTAGAGTACCAACAATTGAATCATCCAGCATATTGAAAATTTCTGTTGCTGATTTTTTATTGACGATATGAACTACCGTCTGGGTGTCAGCATCAGATAACTTCGAAAGCATTTCACCCATTTTCCACATAGTTGTAAGGTTTGACGTCACGTCAACCATAAATGATGATGAACTAAGGGCTATCTTTTCATTAGTTAAGATACCCTCAATTCTCGAGCATACAGCGTTGTTTAAAGATTCTGAAATAAAGGGTTCGAGAGAAACCTTTTCACCTTTAACAAATTTAACTTTTCCTGACTGCAAAATTTTTATATTCTGCTGTGCAACAGAATATTCGTCCTTCTTTTTCTTCTTCTTACTCATAAACATTTTAAACCTCCTAGTTTATAATATTTTTTATATATTTCATCATTAAAATGAATCAATATCATTTGTTTTAAGAGAATTATCTATTTTCTCTATACACAGAGCCTGGAGATATGCTGGAGAAATCGTAAAATTATCATCAACAGTTTCAATGTCGATAACATCTGAAATATCTAATCCATATATATTACACATTTCTTCTGCTTCCTGCTTATTAAATTCTTCCATTTCTATATGCAAGTCAAACCTACCATATCTTTTAACAGCAGGATCTAACTTATCATAATAATTTGTAGTTGCAACTACAATGGAAATAGGATAATATACACCGTCCTTTGCTTTGTAATAATAAGTGGGAGGATTATCCAAAAATTCAAGAAGAGATGATAATACAGAATCATTTCGTATTTTATTATCATCATTCTCACGTGATGAACAGATGCAATCTATGTCATCTATTGCAAACAGTTTAGGCTCCGCCTCTCGCCATGTTTCTATCCCGGCGTCATTATTTCTAAAGAATTGCGGTGACATAACACAAACTTGTTTGATACCAAGGCGTTTAGCTAAAGCTTTGCAAAAAGTACTTTTACCAGTACCGGGTTTTCCGTAAATTATTATTGATAATTTACACGGTATACCTTTCTTATAATATATAGGTATTTTATCAACCCAATTATCAATATAGGAAAGTAACTCGTTTTTATCACGAATAACCATCTGATCAAATGATTTAAAGATAGTATCTTTAGGAGATTTTCTTTCATCACAGTCGTATACTATTTGTTCTGTAACTATCTCCTGTCTAATATCCTTATATTTATCAACCATCTCAAAATATTTGTTTTTATATTTTGAAAATTTTTTACCAATAAAATATAAACTCCATACTCTTATATATGGATATGGACGACCGGAGTCGTTAAGTTCGATTTTTAATAATGCATAGTTACCATTATTAAATTCAGCGACATATACACCATCATTTAATTTATATTTTTTCAGCTTATTTGCTGTTACATTATCATCAGCGTATTTTCGATCACGAATATGATAATCGGCATTAATATCATTTTTTGATATACCACTTTTATTCTTCTTATTATGCTTACAAATAAATTTGCAGGCACATAAAAATTCTACATTGACATCAGTGCCATAAGGAGATACAGTACCACCTATTTTTATAGCAAGATGATTTTCTATCAACGCTGGAATTTTACGTATTATTTCATTACAATCATTAAATGTATTATTGAATACGTAATCATCATACAAGTGCTGAAGTATTGAGTCACCCTTAAATGAAGAATTATCATTATCGTAAATATTTATATCGTTTATATTCATTCTTTTCACTCCTCAACATTTTTTAAAAAGAAGTCAACTAAAAAATAATAAAGCATATAAAAATGAGGCTATTACTATTAATAGTAATAGCCTCATTTACTTTTTTTATTTCTTGTTCTTCTTTTTATCTTTCTTCTTATTCTTTTTTTTATTCTTTTTTTCTTTTTTGATTTCGTTTAACAGCTGTGAGTTAAACTTATCAGAAAAAGTATCAATGTATTCAACCGAACCATCGCTTTCTATAGTTACTATAAATCGTAACTTTTTTTCTTCTTTTTCTTCATGATATAACATTTCAACCTGATTTGCTATTATAGTAAAAAGCGTTGATATGTCATCGGATGAAACTCTTTTTCTTTTCTTTTTCTTACCACAAGTTGATGATAAATCAGACGAATTAAACACTATAAGTGTTTCTTCGCTATTTTCTGATTTTTTTATTATATTAATTATTTTTGATACGCCTACTCCAACGGATAACCAAAACTTAGTAGTCATATACGGTTTATATGCATATATTTTAGCATTATATACATCACAACCGTTTGCTGAATCATCATTTGAATCTGGTTCTACTCTTTCGCTGAATTCAAACAAAACATCACCGTCCTCATTTTCAGGACTATCTTCATCTGAGTCCATCGGATCCGTTAATGATACAGTTATCATTCGTTTACATTCATAGTGTTTTATTAATGAATGTAAATTCTCATCTTGCGTCTTGAGGTGCTCAATTAAAAGACCGTCACCTCTTTCATAAAATCCAGTTTCAAGATCATGTGCAACTCTTACTTCTTCTGCCATTTTTAACCATTCCTTTCAATAATTTAAATGTAAACGATTGATTACATCATCAACCGTTTTGTAATTTTGTTTACTATTAAATGTATAATCATACATATAATAAAATAACTTATATGATGATATATTACAATAGTTATTATGATTTGATATACCATGGTCTTTGTGTATCAAATTCGTTGTAATTAAATCAGTATATTTTTGATTTAATTTGTTATCAATGGTTTGCTTTATATACCAAAGTTTAAAGTATATCTTTGAATATACTTCAGTCAAATCATTTTCTTCTTTATTTGTCCCAACTATTGAAAACTCATTTCCTTTTTCATCATTAAGAGAAATAGAAACTAGTTCATTAAGACAATTATTTTTCTGATACTCGTTATACTCTTTTTTACTAATGTATGTCTTAGTAAAAAGAAATACTTTCATATCACGTTGCTGTTTGAAAAGTTTGCTAAGCACTTTACTGTTTGTAAAAGCGTAAAGTGTAGCAAGCTTTTCTTTTTTAAAGAAAAATTTATAGATTGTCATCGCTCAACAGACCATGCCGTCTTTCTTGCATTTCTTGATACCTTTCGGTATCATACACTGCATCACCATTTCCAGCTCTCATATCCTTGATTGCCTTTCGAATTGTTTTGATGGCCTTTTTATACTCCTTTTCGTCTATACCATCACGAATGATATATGCGTCAAAGAGTTCTAAATACTCTTCTAAAGAGTCAGCGTCTCTATTGAGCTCATTTTGATCATACCCTTGATCAAAATGTTTTTTATTCTTCTTATTCTTTTTTCCCATTTCAATCACCTCATTTTTATATAATTAAAGAATAAGTATACCATAAAATAATATATAACCGTACAAGAAATCGAAAAAACAATGGTTTAAGAAGTCTTAAATTCAAGGGAGTGAGAACATGGCTTTACTCGTTAATGAACAAAATATGATTGACCAAAACATCTTTAAATTTGAAGATAGATTAAAATCTCCTACAGCAAGATTTTTAGACACAAGTCCAACATTTGTTACATATTATCATATAAATGTGGATGAGACAACAGTTGATGAGGGATATAAGGATGTTGCATCAATAATTGGTTTTAGATCACCTATTAAATATAAAAAAATAGAAAATTTTCCGATGTATGGAATGGAACAAATTGTATTATCATTACAAGAACAAGAACAAGGACTTGATACAGAATTTACTGGTGATTCTATAATTCTACCAGGAACTATAAAACCTCTGGAAAATGATTTTTTCATGATTCCTATACTTCATGATGTATATTTATTTAGAATTACTGAAATTGCATACGATACAGTAATGCCCGATAATTTTTATAAAGTGTCATTTCAACTTGAATATATTGATCAAGAAAAAGTTGAAGCACTTGAAAAACAAGCTAACGAGCAATATACATGTATTCTTGACAATATTGGTACAGAAAATAAATGTATAATTGAAACTGGGGTAATGCAAAAGATAAAAGATATTGAAGCAATGTATAATGATATGGCTTCAACATATCTTGCATTATTTTATGATGATAGGCATAATTGTTTACTCGGGGATTTAGGATTGGGTAAAAAAATCTATGATCCCTATCAAACTGATTTTATAAACAGACATTCGTTATTTAATCAAAAGAATAATCTCAAGACAATAATACTCACAGATCAAGTAAATGATAAGATGTTTAAGTTGAAATATGAAAAAACAGTATACAGATTTCTTGAAAGAAGAGATTATACAAGAGTAAACAATTTTAAGTATACATATTTCCAGGGTTCATCTTATCACGAAACTACATTTTATAGATGGGCCGATGGCAATGTACAGATATTAGATATACCATCAATCATTAGTGAAAAAGATTATGATATATTTTCAGATGAATTTGTAATGTCTATAAAGACAAATGGATTTACACAATCTAAACATGCCGAACTTATACAGGGATTTATGAGAGATAAAGCTTTATCTATTAATTCTATTCCATTAGATTTAAATGAAGAATTATATAATCTCAATAATAGTTTGGAAGTATTCTTTATAACACCGATTATAATGTATATAATTCAAACCGTTGTTAATGATACTATACGAAATAAAATATAAAAAAAAGACAGATTGAAGTGTTTTCTTCAATCTGTCTTTTTTATTATCTAACAAGCTTGATTAATTTAAATCTGAGACTATTCATTCTATCATAGAACTCTGTCTCAGTGTTTTCATCATCAAATCCTGCATCATAAATATATTGATAACCAAGATCCATATTTTTTGAAATCATATTAAATAAAAACTGAATATCAAGTCTTGATTTTGGTACTTTCTTCATCTTAAAATATACTGGAAATACCGCATAGAATTCCTTGTCATAATCTAGACCATATTGTTGATATAGATGTTTAAGGTCCTCATTTATTTCCATCATTTTTGATATAGTTTTTTCAATTGGTGCCATATATAGTCACCATTCCTTTCATTTTTATTTTTCAAAATGATAATATATAAGTATTAATAAAAATATTTATGTAACTTCTACAATAACAGAAAATGGATATTGGATTTTATTTTTTATTTCATCAAGTTCTTTATGCACATTGTTATTATCAGAATATGAAAATCCTAAATTCATATTATATAAAACAACGTTATATGCGCTGTATATATCAAATGTATTTAATGAAATTTCATTTCTAAAAAGAAAATCTGGAAACTTTTGAACAGGAACATCAAACGATAAATTATATTTTTCATACACTTTTAATATATCATCGTTCATTCGTTGAAATCCTTTAAGCATCGTATGAGCGCCTATTAAATCATTGATAACTCTTAGTGCCATATATCAATAACTCCTTTCAGTATACAATAAAGAAGAGATAGAATACTCTATCTCTTCTTTATTTTTTTTATCCCTTATGAAGTACCTTACCAATTGCGGCAAGAGGACCAGATGACGATGTTGTCAGCTTCTTATAATATACCTTCATTCTCTTAGTAGCCTCAGACTTATACTTTTTAACAAGCTTAGCTCTAAGAATCTTTCTCATTCTATTTACTTTCTTAAGTTTCCTATAATCAGGATCATTATGAGCAGATGCAGAAACATTAACAGCAAGTGCAAAAAGTTGCTTCTGCTTTGCCTCCTTATCAAGACGAACAATCATCTTCTTATTATAGTTCTTCTTTTCAGTAAACAGACCAAGGTCTGATGCCATTTCATTTATATCTGATTCAAGAAGCAGACCTTCATTTATAGCAGCCTGTACATCCTCGGCAGATTCTATAAACTTCTTCTGTTCTTCCTTATTCATTTCATCCTTAATCAGGACAGTAGTTGCAGCAACACCCATCATGTCATCTGCTTCCTGCTCTTCCTCAGGTGAGAGTTCTACCTCGTCATCTTCATCATCAACAAGAGCATCTGCCTCATCATCAGAAAGTTCTGCGTCAAGTTCAGCTAACTCTTCGTCGCTCATTTCATCAGGATCGAAATTATCGTCATCATCATCTTCTTCTTCAGAATCTTCTGCATCAGAAACAACTCCGATGGTATCATCATCACAGTCATCTCCATATTCATTTCCACATCCATCTCCGCATTCGTTGCCGCACAGATTACCACACTCTTCAGTGTCAGGTTCTGACTGGGCATCAATATCTTCATCTCTCATTGTATCGTCATCTTCTGATTCTGTAAAGATATTTCCCCTCTTAGAAGGAAGGGGGCTGTTAAGTAAATCTTTAAAATTACTCATTTTTATATCATTCCTTTCGTAAATAAAAAATATTTATAGTGTTGTTTCTCGATTTAATACATACGAAGTATTAATATAATGTCTGATTTTAAAATATTAAAAATGATTGGTTTGATGACATTTGATTAACTTTCATTTTCATTAATAAATATTGAAAGGATGAATTATATGAATGCAATAAATATAAAAGAGAAAAGTGATTTCATTGATAAATATGTAAAAAAGATGACAAAAATAATGCATAAATGTAATCCTGATTGGGATAAAGATAAAATAAAAAAAGTAATATATAAAATGATAGAAGAACAGGGGATGAGCCCTGATATAAATTTGGATAATAATTATACCGGAAATAACAAAGATACTACATTGATAAGCGTATTTGATTGGATTCTTAAGACTAACCCACTTATAGCTGGAAATGGTACATTTTATAGAAATCAAAATGAAGCATTGAATCCAATAGCTGTCATGCTTGATGAATGGGCTGCAAACAGAAAATCATACAAGAGTCAGATGTTCTCTGTTGGTGAACTTGAAGGATTTGATAGTTATCACTATTCAGAACTTGATAGATTACAACTTAATGAAAAAATAAACATGAATTCATGGTATGGTGGTTCAGGTGCACCATCTGCGGCATTTTATTCTAAATGGAGTGGTCCTGCAACTACATTAACTGCTCAATCGGTTATTTCTACAGCGGAAACTACATTTGAAGCATTTCTTGCTGATAACTATGTGTTTTTAAATCTCACTGAATTAATGGAATGGATACAAATAGTACTTTCCGAAGAATGCGAGATAGATAAATGGGTCGAACACAAATCCATTGATGATGTAATGGGAAGACTTAGTAAATCTATTTTACAGCCTGAATATAATGATGAAGATATTTTATATTCATTCTTAAGTTCTTTAAGTGATGAAGACTTAACAAGATTATATTATAAAAATAATATGATAGAATTTATTAATAATCATGAATTTATTCAAGATATTATAAAAACAATTTTTTCATCTGTTGAAAATCTTGAACATGTTGACGAAAAAGATAGTGAGTGGTTAAATAAAATACCAGATCATTATTATAATGATTTTATTAATAAAAGTGCTCATGACTGGAATAAGTTTGTCAATAAACAATATTTCATGGATCCTAATAGCCCCCCTAAAAGTATTAAAGATATACTATCAGTTTTATCTGACTATTTAATGAAATATTGTTATGTCAGATACTTATCTGTAGATAGAATTTATAGACTAAGAAATTTTCAAAGAAGAGTTGTAACAGTTATTGATACAGATTCAAACTTTTTATCTCTCGATACTTTAATTAATTTTATCTTTGATAAAATAGTTAAAGATGAGACATATGGAAGAGATACTGAATATAACCAGTTTATTATTGTCAATACAATAACTTTTACTATTACTAACGTAATAAAAGATATGTTTGAATATTATGGTAAATGCGCAAATATTCCCGAAGAGTATAGACCAAGATTTGACATGAAAAATGAATTTTTCAATACACTTCTTGTAATCGGTAAAGCTAAAAAAAGATATATATCCAAACAGAGACTTCGTGAGGGAAATCTTTTAGTTCCATCAAAATCAGATATTAAAGGTTTTGATTTGAAAAAAGCATCAACATCTGAATATGCAGAAAAAATATTTATGAAATTAATTAATGATCATATTCTAAATTCTGATACTATAGAATTAAGAGAAATGATTAAAGGTATAAAACAATTTAAGGAAGATATAAAAGATTCTATTCTTAGAGGTGAGAGAACTTTCTTACCCAATGGTAGTGCTAAAGAACTTGGTGCATATAAAGACCCAGGAACAAGTCAAAGCGTACGTGGTGCTTTAACATGGAATCTTCTTTATCCTGATAATACCATTGATTTCCCGTCTAAAGTTAGTCTTGTTAAAATGAATATATTTAAGGAAGAAGATATAGAAGATTTAAGAGATAAAGAACCTGATATATATAATAAGATTATCAATGGAGTATTTAATGATACAACAGGAATATTTGTTACTAAATCATGGGATAATGGCATAGACTATGTTAATCCAAAGAAAAAGAAATGGTATGATGATATTCCAAATAAATATAAGACAAAATATAAAAAACTTGGACCACAGGCATGGAATGAATTTGTAGATAAATTCTTGGAAGAAAATAATAGTCCTGAAAAAATAAAAGGAAACTGGATATATAAGAAAAAAGGATTACAGGTTTTGGCAATACCTAGTAACGCAACAATACCCGAATGGGCATTACCATATATAGATTACAGTACAATGATAAATAATATTATTGCACCATTTGAACCAGTCCTTGAAATCTTTGGAGCACAGTTTACGGAAGAAGGAAAGACTAAAAACGGTGTTAATAGAAAAACTAATACAATAACAAATATTATAAAATTTTAAAAAAAATAGGGCATGATACTTCTATATCATGCCCTATTAGATTTTATAATAAAAAATCATTTATATATAAACAAAATTATAGCAATGAATTACGCGTCATTAGCTCATCTGGCAGAGCACAAAACTTTTAATTTTGGGGTACGGGGTTCGAGTCCCCGATGACGCATTAAGGAGAAGTACCCAAGTGGTTGAAGGGTCTGGTCTTGAAAACCAGTAGGCTGTAACAGGTGCAAGGGTTCGAATCCCTTCTTCTCCGTTATTAATAATATATAAGCCGCTGTGGTGGAATAGGCAGACACAAGGGACTTTAAAACTAATTTATATTGGATATTTATATTTTTTTTTGAAAAGGAATGAAATATATGAAGATAGATAATATGTATATCTATGTGAATCAGAAAGATCATAGGGTAAGAGCCTATTATAAAGATTCAAATGGTAAATTACATACTAAATCATATCCAAGAATTTTAATGGAAAAGAAATTGGGCAGACCATTAAAGCCATATGAAGATGTTCATCATATAGATGGTAATCCTGAAAATAATTCTTTAGAAAATCTAGAGATAAAGATTCATGGCAAACATCAAAAAGAACATAATCACAAGAAATATAAACCTAAGAAACATAAATGCGATCTATGTGGTAAAAAATTCACATGGTCTGTTAATGCTCAAAGGTTTCATGCTAGGTGGTTAAGAAAAGGTATTAAAAACCTATTCTTTGTTCCAAGCATTGTATTGGTACATATGGTAAACAAGAGCAGATTAGAAGGAATTCTAATGCTGAATGACAGCTAAACGGTGAAGCCTTTCCCAATGGTAACGCCGTGCCAAATACTTTTTAAAGTATGTGCGTAGAGACTTTACGCTGTCTATCCAGAACGGATAAAGACAAAGTCCAGACCACAAACATAAGTTTTTTTATGGCAGTGAAAACTGTAGTGGTAAGAAAATCCCTCGGTAGCAATATCGTACGAGTTCAAGTCTCGTCAGCGGCATTATCAAAATAAAAAAATATTTTTTTTATTTTGTATAAACATTATATTAATGGGAATAAAAAAATCCCATGAAGATAACACTGTGGGTGAGAGAGCTAATAAAGCACAATGCAGCTTATCAGAATTTAGAATTGCAGCAACGGGTGCGTGAAGCTCAACAACAAAAATCCATCTGCAGTAGAGCCGCATACCATGCGGTAATTTATCAAATAGGCGGCAGCCGACCTTGTAGATAAGGTATACGCACTGAGTATAAAATCGATGTACAGAGAAGTTGAAAAGGTCATATAAACAGATAACGTACGAATCGGTTGGACTCTGAGTAAATGTATGCGTTGATCTCGTGCGATAAATAACGCCGCCTTTAAAAAATAATTTATTTTATATAAATGAGTGAGTGGTTATTAACCACTCACTCAATTTCCCATTTCATAAAACAAATATATAAAAAATTTTTTATTAGAAAGGATTGATTTTTATTATGAATAAGAACTATCAGGGTTCAGTAAGATTTATTGATGATGAATCGTTACTTACTGAGTCATTTGGTATGACCGGAGATATTGTATTTGTAATAGTTCCTGGCAAAACTACGACAACCGAAAAATATGTCAAGGCATCATCTACAACATCAGGTGCTCTTAAAGTTGTAGCTAATGATGCTGATCCTTTTGATTCTACAACACAGATCAAGATTGGTGATGTTTCATCGGATGTCGAGGGTGTTGAAGTTGGTGACTATGTAGTAAAGAAAGAAATTTCTACTACAACTCCTGCAACATCTTCAGCAGCATATGTAAAACTTGATAAGGAATGGATTGCATTCCCAACTGCTTAAAAAATATACTAATAAATAAAAAAGATGAACTAGGAGAAATTTATTCTCCTAGTTCATCTTTTAAAGTAGACAGGGTTGCATACACATTTATGGGCTTTTGAGCATATTCAACATTAATTTTATGTTCATATAAAAAAAGTGAATTATTTTTTTATTTTACTACAACATATAATTAATAGAATTTCCATGTTAGAGTGTTAATAGTTAACTCTATTCACCGTTGGAGATCTAGTAAGTGCCGCATGAACCTATACAACGGTTGAGCGTGACGAACAAGTTCGGTGTACAAACCGTATCAGTTGACGCAACCTGAGCGGCGATTCCTAGACAGCGCAGCTATAGTGAATAATTCAAGTCTCAGAACATGTTGGAGATAGCATTGAGTATCAGTATACAAGTCTATGATCATATGATAGCTAGTCGTGGTATTTTCATACCTTTCGAAGGCGTCAGTGGAGGACTATGTTACTTGAGAAAGACGAAGGAGATGTGTTAAAGAGATTTTAAATGCGCTGTCTTTTGAAAATTATTTATCTTTATTATAAAAATATGTGAGAGTGAGGATTTCCTCACTCTCACATATTTTTTTATTATCTATACTATTACATGTTTTGATATTTACTTCTTCCTCTTTTTAAGTTCAGATATCTGAACTTTGGCTTTTTCTATTTGCTGCATACGGCTATTATTAGCATTTTGTATATTTCTTATAGTATTTCTATTTTTAAATTTATTTTTAGATAATTCTTCTACTCGTTTATTGGCACGTTCAATTTGTCGTTCTAATAACTCTATGTATGATTCTTGATCCATGATTTTACTGTCAATTCCACCATACCCATCCTTATTATATAAGTCTGGATGTTTGTCAATTGCATATAATTCTGCTCTATTACTCATATCTATTGCTTTCTTATCTTCATCGTCTCGTCTTTTTTCATAGTTCTCATAGCTTTTATCAGCTGCATAATTAACTGCAGCCCCCGTGGCTATACCAGCGGCTATACCAGCAGCAGCTATGCCAACACCAGTTTTTATCTTTTTATTTCTGAATTTTTTATAGTCTTCATATTTCTTTTTTTCGGCTTCAGTAAGTTTTTCCTTCTTCTTTATCTTTTCTTTTATTCTTTTTATTTCTTCTTTATATGCATTACTTGCTTCTAACAGTAATATCATCTTATCTTCAGATAACTTACCTTCATTATATTTTTCAAATATCAAATTTGTTATTAACACACTCTCATTAACTTCATTAAATAATGATTTATTTTTATCGATAGCTTCAAGTATATTATAATATTTCTTTTGTGTTGATTTTGGAAGGATTTTTGGATTTATCTTCTTGAGTTGCATTTTTATATTATTGATTATACTCAATATATTTGCATCCACATATTTTCGTCCATTAGTTGCAGAATGAATTATGAGACCAATAGCAGCAAAAATTAATGTAAAAAATCCAGCAGCAATTCCTAAAACTGTTAAATCTAAAAGTATGGCTCTTATTAAAACAATAGAAGATAATATTGAACATATAATTGCTCCAATAGCCTTTGATTCTTGTAATCCTAATTCATAAGGTTCTTTTTCAAGAATCATACATATTTTGATAATATCGTCACCATATTTATCAATAAATTTCTTACCTTGTGATGCATTGATAAGTTCAGAAGGTAAGGCATCCCGAATTTCACATATTTTATCTACAAGCCCGTCAAATGGAAAATTAAATAATTTTTCAGTATAAATATCATAATCAAAACTATCATTATTACATTCATAAATTGAATCGTCTAAAAAATTATACATATTATCACACCATCTTTTCATTAAAAATATTTTATTGATTTGTTTTTTTTGATCAGTCTATCTACACTTTCCCAGTACCAAATTCTTCATGATTTATAATCTCCTTATTTTTTTCAATCCTTTCAATATATACAAAAAATTTATCTAAAACCTATTTTATTTTTTTTCATACGTTGACGTTCTTGCTGTTCTCTCTCAAGTCTATGACCATCCTCTAGACCTTGTTTATAATAGTCTCTATTCAACTCTCTAGTCATACGTTTATATTTTTCAGCCATTTTATCATCATGATTTTGAAGTGCTATAGATCCTCCAATTACTGCAGCTCCTGCTAATGCTGCAGCACCAACGCCTTTTGTAATTTTCTCATTTTTATTACGTTTTGCTTTTAATAATACTCTCTTCTCAGCAGGAAAAAGTTCTTCTCCTCTTTTATATTTATTATAAACTCGATTTATTTCAGCAGCAGTTATCTCACCATATAAGTATTGGTCTTCAAGTTGTTTATTATATTTTTTATCTGCTGCAGTTTTTAATTTTTTAACTTTACAATTTTTAATAGCATTAGAATAATTCGCTTCTAGTAATAAATCATTTCTATCAATATGAGCTTCAAACGCACAAATGGTATCAATTAAATTCATAGTAGATTCATAAGTAATAATATCTCTATCATATCTTTCTACAACTGATTCAATCATATATAGATATTTATATGAATCACTGATAATATCATCAACAGAACCTTTTATATAAATTTTTTTATCTTTTCCAATATGAAGTTTTTTACCATATTTTGATGCTCTCCATTCTCTGTTCTTTTTTAATAAATTTTTATTATATGCAGCAACTTCATCATTTATCTCTTTAGCTTCACGGTCAAATTGACGTCCTATTTGTTTAACATATTTTTTTGATATTTTTTGTTTATTATCAGTCCCTTGTCCATAATATCGTCTTACCGCTTCTTTATCACGTTCATTGTCTAGTAAGTCTACTCCGTTGTCAAGATTAATTCCTGATTTTCTATAACTAGCAACATATTCATGTTTCCATGCAGGTAAAGATACTTTTCCGCCACCTTTTACTTTATATCTTTTAGCATTATTAGCCCTCTTTTCAACGTTGCTAACCTTAGCTTCTACTGCATTAACTTCAGAAACTGTCTTGGCATTTGATAAATCACTTTTAGCTTCTTTTAAAGAGGCGTTAAATTTTTCTCGTAAATTTAATAAATTTTTCTCACCATCGGTATCGCCACTTTTTTTACAAAGAACAATAACTGCTGAAATACCTGCTACAACTAAGAGTGTTGCTGCAATCTTTTTAGCAACAGCTTTCTTCTTCTTAGCAAGTTCTTTTTTCTCATTATTATCATTATTATCATTCTTATCTGCTTCTAATAATAATATCATCGTATCTTCACTAAATTTACCCTCAGCATATTTCTCAAATATTAAATCTGTTAAATCATACATTTCAATTCACTCCTTTACAAATATAAAAAAAACTGGTATGATGAATATTCATCATACCAGTTTCATCATTATTAAATTGTTTTTTTTTTGTATAAATATGAAAATTATCTAATACACTTCTTTAAAATTTTTTAAATAGGTGAATAACAATGACAAATAAAGAAACTAAACTTGATTTAATTCACGCCCTTGCTAATAGGGATGTATATTTTAAACAAGTAAATGATGTTGAATATAGAACTAGATGCCCTTTTTGTGGTGATTCTGATAAAAAATGGACTGGACATCTGTATATAAGAATTAATCCAGATGATAATTTTAATCCAGTTTTTCATTGTTTTAAATGTGAAGAATCTGGTATTATTAATGCTGATAATTTATCTACATTTGATATAGATGATGTTAATCTTAAAGCAAATCTTTCAACTCTTAACAAAACATCAAAAAAAGTTGATAATAAAAATATATCAAGTGGTACTAGAAACAAATATTTTGATTATCAACTTCCAGAAATAAAAAGAGGAAAGAAAACTGAGTATATAGAAAAAAGACTTGGGCTTAAATTCAATGAAGAACAATTCAAAAAAATGAAGTTGGTAACTTCATTAAGGGATTTCTTAATTTTAAACGGAATTAAAAAACTTACATGTAAAAATCAAATAGCGTATATGTTGGAAGACCATTATGTAGGATTTTTATCTTTTGGTAATTCTCATATACTATTTAGAGATATAACCGATAAGGAACACATAAAATGGATAAAATATCCTATAACTGAAGAAAGTAAAGACAACAGATTATTCTATTCGATGGAAGCCTCTATTGATGTTATGAGTACCGAACAGTTAACAATAAATCTAGCTGAAGGAGTGTTGGATACACTATCTGCTTGCTATAATTTAGGATTTAATGATTCTAACACTATGAATATTTCAGTGTCTGGAAAGTATTATGATAGATTATTACTATATTTAATAGATATGGGTTTAGTTGGTAGTAATATCATAATAAATATATTTTCAGATAATGATGCTATGTATAATAAAAAAAATAATAATCCAACAACTATAGAATACTATAGGAATCTGCTTAAGAATTATAAGCACTTGTATGGGCAAGTGAACGTGTATTATAATTTAGCTGGAAAAGATATAGGAGTTCCAAGACAAGAAATAAGTCTAAAAAAAATAATATTATAAAAAAATAATGGTGGTGTGTAAGATTAAATCTTACACACCACCATTTATTCAATTCAGATTTTTACATTCTTCTTATTGTATAAAAGTCTTCTTTATATATTCTTTATAGTCATTAACTCCAACTATTGGAATATTATATTTCTTAGCTTTTTCAACTTTAGAAGACTCTACACCAATGACCGGAACTACTAGAACTGATGTGTCTTTAGTAAGGCTATCTTTAACCTCCCCACCATTTTCAACAGTCCACTGCTCAAGTTCTTTATCTCTTACCTTAGTGAAAACTACTGAAAATCTTGAACCAGACTTTTTGTCTTCTAGTAATATCAGTTCATTTTCAAGAAATTCTATCAGTTTCTCATTATCTCTAACACCATCAATTATTTTTCGAGCTGTTTTATCTTTTATACCTGGTATAACAGTAAGAACCGCTACAGCTTTTTCTGGTTTATCATCAAGAGATAACTCTAACAGGTCATCAAATGAAATCATACTAAATACTTTCTCAAATGTTTTAGTAGATACTCCTTCAATACCAAGAGAACCTAACATCTGAGAATTTGGTACTTCTTTATGTGCATTGATTTCATTGATAAACAAATCAACACTCCTACTACCAAACCCATCAAGTTTTTCAATTTTCTTTCTATGCTTTTCAAGCTTATAGATATCCTCAATTTTTTCAAGATACCCTTGTTCATAAAGGGCATCTACTGTCGCATATGATATACCATCTATATGCATTTTATTAAAATAATTGAGAATTCTACCTTTTATTTTACAGGGGCATTTTGGATTATTGCAAAACATAATGTCTCCACTTTCAGATGTTTCAAGTGGTTCCATACACTCTGGGCAACACCACGGTAACTCTATTGGTTCATTTCCTGATTTTTTACACTTAGGGTCATTCGGGTCAAATACAATATATGGAATTATATCATATAATACTTTTACCTTATCACCCTTAGCAAGACTAAGATCTTTAAATCTTCCCATAGAACCAAGAGATACGTTTTCTATTGTGTTACCTTTAAGCTTAATAGGTTTAATTTCAGCAACAGGATTTATTCTACCAAATAGCCCAGCTGTAAATTTTATATTCTTTATCTTTGAATATCCAACTTCTTCAGTAAACTTATAAGCAACTTCAAATTTTTGTTTATTATCAGACCTACCAAGTATCTTCTGAATTTCAGGATTAATGATATATATTACCATACCATCACATCTTAGACCATTGGTATATTTGTGATCAAATGCAAACTTTCGCATAGCTTCTCTATCAGAAAGTCTGCATCTTAAATATGGAGTATTAAATGCTCCAGGAGCTAACTCTTGTAACGATTCAACTTTACCATATTTTTCATCAGGTACAAGCTTGGAATATCTGAGTTGCATTATCTGTAAATAATTAACTCGATCATCAACTTCATCAGAATTTAGTATACTCGATACTATCGACCGTGACTGTTTATAGTCAGTATGATATTCTTTATTATATCTTTCAAAGTCTTCATCTGACATCATTATCTCTGTTTTAATGCCATATTCAGTATCCATTTCAGGACCTTTGTCAACCCAATTAAATATATGCGTTATATCTTGAGCTTCATTTGTCTCAGTGAATCCTCTTGTTAATACTCTCTGGAGATAACCGTCCTTTGAATATTCAAATATAGCAGACACACCATCAAACTTAGGAAAACAGTAAATTTCTTCATCTGAAAGATTTACCTGTTCACCAGTTTTCGAGAATATCTTTGCTTCAGATGATTTAATCCAGTCATCAAGAGTTCTTCTACTTTTATTCTCAAGATTATCTTCATCAGTCAACGCATATACCTTATCAAGTGTACCTCTAAGAGATGGATACTTATGATATCCAACTTTTCCATTTGTAACAATGGGAACAGTTATACCAAGAGTATCATCAACCTGTGATAACATTTCATAAATCTTGTCATACTCCGAATCTGTCATACCTGTTTCTTCGCCTGAATAATTGTAAATCGTCTGAGCGCAGTCAACCAGTACCTTCACATTGCTTACGTCTTCATGAGGTATTTCATCAAATTCAAGTGTTTTTTCAATCTCTTCACGTACCTCAGTTGATTTCATTAAATCAATAAGGTCACTTAATTTTTCTGGATGACTCGAAACCTCACTTTCAAGTTTCTGCAGTTTGTCAAAAATATACATACTAATACTCCTTTCAAAAAATTTTTTTATAAGTATGATTATATGAAAAATAATATATAATAGTAAAAAAGAAGCTGGCACTGTTATATCTCAACAGTGCCAGCTTAAAAGAATTACATAAATTTGCCAGTAAACTCATCCAGCATAAATGGTGTTAATATCTTTTTATCAGTAGGATATTTATCCGGCTGATCGGTACAGATGAGATCAGCTTCTTCAGCTGTATCTACAATAATTCCACGTGCGGGAGTATTGTACCTAATGATATCTGCCATGCTAGTACGATTTCTCATCAGCACTGATCTTACAGCATTTCGGATAGTACTGTGAGTTGAATTTATATTTCTGGTTGCGCCCTGAACATCTGCAGTCATATCAACCCAGTATACTTCTCTATCAACCAGGTCTATGACAACTGGTATAACCGAAGTCGATTCTGAGTTTATGTCCATGTTCATTTCAACCTTCTCAGGAATGAAAATAGATTTCTGATCAACTATATCGTTGTCAGTCATTTCCATATACCCTGCTCTTGAGTTGAATTTCTCAAATGGCATTGACGTAAATGAGTGTACTGTTATAATACAGTATCGGTAACCTGCTGTTACAGCCTTGTTGATATTAACATCAACAAACTCCGTTGAACCAAGACCGTCCTCTGGTCCACCATTCACAATGTCACCACTGTGGATACATATATAATTATTGTCACTATCTCTTAGCCTCATATTAGTATAGTTTACATACTCAATCACTTTTGGCTTGTCGAGACTATCAATGAAGATTGCAGATAAATCTTCATCAACTCTTATCTCACAGCCAGTATCATCATTATAGTTCGTCCACCAACAGAACGACCTTAAAATGTTTGTGTCTGGTTTGAGTTTCCATTTGCTTCCTCTAGTACAAGGTCGCATGCTATCGCTAGCAGATCTCTGGCTGAAGGGTACAATATACCCTTCGAAACTGGGATCTATATAGATACCACCTATATAAGGTTTTCCCATATTTCTCATTTTAAGAACCAATGAATTAATTCTAATTATGTCCTTACATATACTAGAATCAATTGGTGTCATTGTATTCTCTATTGAAAATACCTTTGAGATATCTCCTTTTATGATAAAATCTCGCATGGGTTTATTTTCCATACGATCTTTAAAATGATCTGTTATCTGGTATAGCATCAGGCTAGGTAAGTCTTCAATTATATCTCGATAAATTGATAACACTTCTCTTTTTTCTTCGATAGAAGAATTCGAGAGCTTTGAAAGAAGTCTGTCTAAAGACCTTCCAAGCATGCCAGGTCTGGTCTTGAGTTCATTAGCAGCAGCAATAATCTGACCATTATTGATGAGTTTTTCAACTTGAGAATTGAAGCTTTCAGGTCTCTTACCATTTCTAATTGATGAGAAAGCCCTTACCGCACCCGTGTAGATATTGATATATTTACCTGGGTGAATTTTTTCACCAACACGTTTCCAGATTTCTGGGTAACGCCACATATCATCTATGACGTTATAGATATTCTTTTGGCACAGATTATTCAACGCGTTCATTAAAAATCGATATTCTCGATTTTTGAGGTTTACAAACCTCGTCTTCTTACTAAGACTTACATCTCCTCCAGAAAGTGCAACGTAAAAACGAAGAATATCTGTTGCAGTTTTGAGATTTTTCTCAACCTCAACAAAATTAATTTTATTATTTTTGCTGAGTTGACCAAGAACGAACATTGCATTTTCTTTAAAAGGCATCTCTGGTAACACCATTGGAACATACAAATGTTCAATATAAAAGGCGATGAACCTCTTATCGTCATCAGACAATGAAACTGGCGACGTTGATATGTTTATAAACATATCGTCGATCTCTGTCAGAGATTTTACCAATGAAATTCTCTTAAGAGAATTGAGTGAATTTTTAATAATGGTTTCAAAATCTGATGAGCGTTTTTCTTTTTCAGCTACAAGATAGCTGAGTCTTTCAGCATCTCTAGGCTGAAAGATTCCATCTGTCATATAATGAATTACGGCATTAAACAGTAATTCATCGTCAGACATTTCCATGACTTCGTACGGAAATCCTGGATACATCGGGATGTAAACTTTATCATCCCCGGTTATTTTTCGAACCGTTTCTACAATGGATTTTAAAGCTCTACCTATGTCAGCAAGTGTCTTTTCACTTGCTCCATTATATTCATTGATGATAAAGTTATTATCATCAGGAGTTATAATGTACCCCATTCGCATTAATTCAGCATTAGCGGTTGCCAGAACTGCTTCAATAGTAGAATTTCTGGCTTCTATGTTTTCCGACTTCTCGGGAATGATAGGCCAGAAAACCGAACATCTTCTTTTCATAAGATGTTCATTTAATCTGTCCATAATAAATGGACTGTTAAAGTTAACATTAGTTCTTGTGTTTGTACTTGTTTTCATCATTTTTTCATCCTTTCAAATTAGCTTACTGACTGTACACAATTTTTTAAGTCAGTAAATAGTTTGGCGTTTAAATAAAAAATAAACTGGAGAACCTGTGCACGGATTCTCCAGTTTATTGATAGTTTAAACTCATGTTTCATATTTTGTATCTTAAGCATTGAAACTAGTATATTCTTTTCATTTTTTTTTTAATTAGAAGGAAGTTTCAATATATTGATATTATGAATCATGAGTTAAACTTTTTGTAACCCACTTAAGCAAAAACAGTAGAATACAAATATAATTCTTTTTAGAAGGAACTGTTTTCATAGTGTGGGAGGATTTATGAAAGAATATTTTCTTTCACTATTACCATAATATATTATATAATTAAAAGTAAAAAAGTGTTTTTCACTTTTTTGATTAATTTAATGTATATTTGTAAATAAAAATTAATAATTAAATTCTTCTTCAGGAACTTCCATTTCTTCAGGTCTTATAGCTGAGAGTCTAGATTCAAGAACTGGTATAATATTAGAATAAAGAATATTATACAATTCTCTATTATCTTTAAAATCTTGATGCATCCCCTTAAGAGTGAATTTATTATCTTTATTATCAGCAAAATAATAACCGTTTCTATTACCACCAAGAATACCTATTTCTTTTGCATAATTTACCGATGACCTCAATGAATCTATTCCTCGTACTTTATCATATATAAGAGGTACAGTTTGTCCGGCTTGGTTAGTTCTAGATTTTATTATTTCGAGCCTTACACCAAAACCATCAAATCCATCATCTTCAAGTGTATATTTTTCACTACCTACTGCTACAAACTTAATTAAGATATGAGCCAAAAACTGCGGTGTTTTTCCTCCTGGTAAAGCCTCGTCTTGTTTTAAATAAAGCATTTCAGACGGTGTTTTAGTAATACCCATTCCAGGATTTGTTTTTATCTGATTAATGGCTATGAGTGTAATATTTGCAGTTCTTATATATGGAAGAATTTCATTAAAAAATCTTCCTATCTCACCAGTAAGTCTCATTCTATCAGTCTGAGTTCCTATTTCTTCAAGTTTGGCTAATTCTTTTTTATCATTTTCATTGAGACTCATAGTAATGGTCGCTATGGAATCAAGTATAATAACGGTTGGTTCATATAGTGTTATCTCTTCACCAAACTCATTAAGTTTACCTGTTTTATACTTATATTTATCAGGATTACTTGTTTTCTCCATATATACATCCATTATTGTTTTTTTCATATCTTCAAGTGTTGTTTTTTCCTGCCTAAGAATATATTTACCCTGAGCCATCTCAGACATGTTAAATCTTGTAAGAGCTTGAATACGTGTATAATTTAATGCCTGTTCAAGGTCAAAATGAATAACTATACCATTATCAAAACCTCTTACTATATTAGCTGCTATCTGAATAGCAGTTGTTGTCTTAGAAGTTGACGGCTTACCGATAAATTCGATATAAGATCCTGCTGTAATACCTATTGATGGATATGTGTCAATCAACGAATTATCATCATTAAAAACATTCACTTTATATCCAAGGTAATAATCAAGGACTGGAAATCCTGTCTTATACGAAATTACAGACGCGTTACAGTCAAAATAATTTGTTTTCTTCCCAGTACTTCTAAGTGCTTCAACTAAAAAATTTTTTCCCATTTTTAATTACTCCTTTTTTATATTATATAAAATAAAATTATGCACAGTGCTATCGTTACTATATTTAGAAAGAATGATAAAAACTGAAAGTATTTGATTTTAGTAATAGTATCAACAAGCTCGTCCAAATCATGTGATAAACACTCAATCATTTCACCCTGTTCTTTACATAATAACGCAGTTTCATGTATGAAAGAAAAATTTTGATCTATTGATTTTTTTAATTCATCATGAACACCTTTATGTATATCCATATTTTCATCAATACGTTTACTAATTTTATCAAGTGAACACAGCATCTCTGCTTCAGTCGTACGAATACTTGTATGTTCATTTTTTATATTTCTACCCATTCTTATCTCTCCTTTATATTTTAAAGTTATGTGAAAGTTCTATTCAATATATTAAAGTAAATTTAAAGTATTATTATCGACAGAAAACAATGAACTAACGAGGTGATTATTATGATTACTAGGTTAAGTACTGATGTTAATATTGATTCTAATATGATAGGTATTGTCATGAGTGATATTCCAGTATCAAATATAAATCAAGGTATACCATTATATATACCTCTTTTTATGTGTAATATAGAAAATAGCAACCCATCTATATCTATTGCAAAAACATACGGGAATAGTATTTTTAAAAATGCACAATCATGTAAACCTCATATTTCTACAATATTGAAACAACAGAATTATTTGACTGCCAAACTTAATTTAAATAGTGATATTAACCATATTATTTCAATTGATGAAAAGGGTAATCGATATATTAAAAAAGGTACTAAAGTACAGTCTGAATTTATTCATTCTAAAATATCCGATTTAAGATTTAATACAAATATAAATTTTTGAAATAAGGAGGATTAATCATCTATGTCTATACCTGTTACTATAACCGAGCAGATTAATAATGCTGAAAAATGGGAGATATCTTACAGAACACTACACCCCTCTGCAATACTAAAAGATGAATTTAGCTCTAGGAACATAGAAATTCCGTTTTCATCATTAACTAATAAATACAGACATTTTTTAAGCAAAATCGTCAGAACTACAACATTGGATGATAAATTACAGGCTAGATATAAACAGAGACCAAAATTAGTTTCATACGATTTATATGGAACTACAGAATTATGGAATGATATACTTATATTAAATAATTGCTTTTCTACTATTGAATTTAATCCAGTTGTTATAAAAGCATATAACCCTGATAAATTGAAAGAATATATCAACGAGATTTTGATTCTGGAAAAATTGATATAAATTAAATTTTATTTTTCTATAACATTCTATTAAGGGGGAACCCCTACCGGCTGGGGGAGCGAAAAGCGAGCCCACAAATGGGGGATAAAAAAATAAAAAAAAGAGAAGAAAAATAAAAAAAGAGAAAGATAAAAGAAAATAAATAGAATAAGAAAGAGAAGGAAAACCCTGAATAACTTAAAAAATATGAAGATAGAAGGAGATTCGTACTCCTTCTATCTTTTTTATCCAGTTTTTCTTAATAATAAATATATATATACGTTTTGGTTTTTATGTTTATTTTGACAATATGATATACAAAATAATTTATTTATGAGGTGATATTCAATGGGTATTGATTTAAATAATCAACAAATTGATTGTACTTATAAAATGGAACAATGGTGGAAGAATGGCACTAAACAGAGATTTGAAATAACCTCAAAAGCTGGTTGTGGTAAAACAACAGTAGCTAAGTATTTAATAGATAGAATAGGGTTAAAACAAGATGAAGTATTAGCTATGGCATTTATGGGTAAAGCTGCTTTACAATTATCAAAACAAGGATTAAAAGCTAGAACTATTCATTCTGCTATTTATGACTATGAAAAAGTTTTAGCCAGAGATGAAAATAAAAAAATTATATTTAATTCAAATGGTAAACCAAAAATGATATCAAAATTCTTTTTAAAAGACCATCTACCTAAAAAGGTAAAACTCATTTTAATAGACGAAGGTTCTATGGTAGATGAAAAAATAGCTAAGGATATTGAAAGTTTTGGTTTACCAATTATTGTTTTAGGTGACTTAAATCAGTTACCACCTGTGTACGGTAATCCATATTTTTTACAAAATCCTGATTATGAATTAACACAAATAATGAGACAAGCAGAAGATGACCCCATAGTAAGACTTGCTGATGATATTTTGAACGGTAAAGAACTACATCCTGGTATATATGGAAATTCAGCAGTAATAAACAGAAGCGATATTAATATTAATTATTTTACTAAATCTGATATAATTCTTTGTGGTACTAATAAAACAAGATTTAATATTAATAATTTTTGTCGTTCTGATATAAAAAAAATAATCAAATTGGAATACCCTCACATTGGTGAAAAAGTTATTTGCAGAAAGAATAATTGGGATAAATGTATTGATGACACATTATATATGACCAATGGTACAACAGGGTATGTTGAGAATATATATAGGGATAGTTTTAATGGTAAAACTATGTGTATGGATTTCCGTCCAGACTTTTCTAAAAAGTGTTTTAAAAATGTTACATTTAGCTATAAGCATATGTATGAAATTCCAGGAACACAAAATGATGAAGACTCATTTATTGATAAATTTAATGATAAAATGGAGTACGCATATGCTATTACTGTTCATAGCTCCCAAGGTAGTCAATGGGATAAAGTTTTATATTTTATGGAAAATATGATGAGAACAGAACTTGATAGAAGACGACTAAATTATACAGCTATAACAAGAGCTGCTAAACAGATAGTAATTGTGTTGAACAGGTAAATATTTATATATTATTTTTGTAAAGGAGTGATAAATATGGCATCATCAAGGAATGTCTACCAGCAGAAAACAGTTGTTTCAGTACCTAAACAAGAACTGATGGAAAATGTAGTTCTTAATACAAATTTAGGTAAGAAAGAACTAAGAATCGTCTTGTTTCTTCTTACGGAACTAGATGGTTGGTCAGAACCAATAAACGGTGGTTCTGACCCAAAAAACTTTAAAGTCATAGATTTCAAGAGGATTGCAAAAACTCTTGATATGGACACAAAAGATGTTAAAAAATCTATAAAGAGTCTGGTACGTGAATGGATTATCGAACAAGGTAACAGTAATTCTGGTACTGATGGTTATAGATTTAGATTTTAAAAAAAGGAGTGATTAAAAAAATGAATGAGCCGCCATCTAAAAAAATTATGCTTTTTGGTTCAAGAAGTATAAACTTCTTAACAGACGAAGTAAAAGCAATTTTATTCGCACATATGTATCGTGGAGATCACATATTAATAGGTGACTGTATTGGTGCTGATTACAGTGTTCAAAAGTTTTTGTTTGAACGTAATTACCCTTTCGTCACGGTATATACCAGCGGTCATATGCCTAGACATATAGCTAACGAGCATTGGTCTGTGAAGGCTGCCAAAGTCAAGCTTGAGGATTATGAGTCCGAGAGCGAATACTACAAAGTAAAAGATATGTTAATGGTATCAGATTGCGATGAAGCAATTGCAATATGGAACGGGGAATCCCGCGCTAGTAAAAATAATATAGATACATTAATTGCTTTGAATAAAAGTAACATTGTATTTATATATCCACAGTTGGTTTAATAATTAAACAGAAAGGAAAATAGATATGTATAAAACTTTTAATTTTAAAAATGAAACAGAAGAGAAGAAGCTCTCGTTCATGTTGTAGATAATACAGTACGAACTGTATTTTATGATAAAAACAATAAACCATATAATGTGGGAATAATCATCCCTCATGAAGAGTTTTTTAATGCAGAGATGACTTTTGCTTATGAACAGCAGCCTGAACTGGACTTTATTATCGGGCTTGGTCCGAGAAAAAGAACAATCTCATTGAGGACTTCTAAACCCGATGTGAATGTTGGGATTATAGCAAAAGAAACATTTGGTGGGGGTGGTCATGCTGCTGCTGCAGGTGGACGGCCTGGTCATCCGTTATTCGTTAAACTAATAACTGAATATTATGACGGAATGGATGGTAAAGTCATTCCTCCAATATATTCATCAGTTGAGTAAAAAAAAATGAAAATATATTTGTTTTATAAAATAGGAGACGATGTAGGCATATATAACAAACCAGTTATATATGCCTACACATCTCATAAAGAACTAGCCAAAAAATTTTGCCAAATGAGAAATATGGATTTATTCCTTGAAAAAATTGAGAATATATCCAAAAATGAGTATAACGCCTATACTCAAAGTTTACACAGTCGTGGTAAAGAACTGATAGAAACAACTCTTATTACTAACGGTGATTCTTATAATGATATAAGAAGAATTCCGATGGTTATCACACAACACGAAGAAGAGGTTGTTTGTTTAAGAACAGATGATGTGTATGCTGAGATAGGTAAACATACTAATTTTTGGTCAGGGTATTTTAATGATGAATTAAAGGATGCCCTCGATAAATTATACTATTTCGATTTAATGGCATTTTCATCTTCAATGGAACTATCGCTTGTTTCATTTTATGATGAAAACAAACCGTTAAAACCATGTATCGAAATTGATCAATTGCAATATTTCATTTTTCATTTCGGTAATACAATGAAAGTTAAGTAATTTTAATTTGAGGGGTGATTATAGATTTTCACCCCTCTTTTTTATTGAAAGGATGATAAATAAATGGGAAATATATTATCTAAAATTAATTCATCGGATGTAATTAACCCCTTTTCAAAAAATAATGAAAAAAATGCAGCAAAAGTTATAAATAGTGATCCAATTGCACAATCTAATATTATTAATGAAACTGGAACAGCAAGTAAACTATTAAAGACTGTTGCGGATGGTCAGGTAATTAAATCGGCAATAAATGCTGGGCTATCTAATCCAGATATTCCTGTTGTAAAGGAATATGGAATACATGAAAATAGTGAATGTAAAGAAGATGATGCTATATTTATAGATTCACGAGATGACAACAATTTATATCATATAATTGCTGATAATAGTGCAGAAATATGGAAATACGATCCTCTTAAAACACATGGAAATATACGTGATGATGATGAATTCGTGAAATGCTGCGTAGAATATCTAAAAGAATTGAATACAGATGAACAGGAACGTATACTACGTAGAATACAACAAGAATTAGATAGAGATAACAAATGATAATATCTATATCAATATACGTATATTAAAAAGATAAATATATATATTATTTTTAATGTAATATATAGGTGAGTAAAAACATCTATATGTTATAAAGAAAACATATACGGTTCTTTACCACATGTCAAGTGGATTTCATTACCCGTAGTCAAAAGAAATGAAAAAAGTACATAGGAGGTACTTAAAATGGAAGTAAAAGTAACAAAAATAGTAAGAGGGTCAATTTTCACAGTCGATGACCACAACCCGACCGGCGATATCCCATCACACAATTATATCGTCATAAACATGGGTGCTGACAGCATACCATGTGCTAAAGTAATGTGTATGGGGATAACCTCATGCCGGAACGCATCACCGACAAATATTTTTCATGACATGATGCCTATAGTCATGAGTAATGGCTATAAATGTTATGTCGATACAACGAAAGTTTACTTCTTTAGACCCCAGGAGGTAAACTTAAATAGATTTAAGGGCAGTATTGATCTATTGATAGTAGAAAAGCTGTTAAAAGTTTTTCTAATACGGGTGGGTCTACTGCCTTTAGAGGAGTATTCAGTATTAAAGAAGGAACTGGGGTTGATAGATATATCGACCCCACAGAAGAACAAGTCTCCTCTAACTTCTGTAGATGAGGAAGACACGGTTTCTGTAACTTCTTCCTCATCTACAGAATCTTCTAAGATTTCTTCATCTGATAAAGATGAAAAGAAAGTCAAAGAAGAAAGTAAAAAGGATGAAATAGCAACACCATGGTACCCACGGTTGATAGCTGAGTATACAGACGAGCAGCTCGAAAGAGCTCTTGTCATACTGAAATCTGGCGACGCCGAATGGTGTGCCAGAGAGATGCGTTGCAACAGTCACAGCGCAGTAAAACATAAATTAAAGAGGATTACTGAGGAGATTAATCTAAGAACTCCTCAAAAATTCTCTGAAAAATTCCAGAAATTCGGCTCAAAACCGGAATTCTGGGAAAAAAGTGACTTAGAGCGCTTCTCTAAGCTCTTTACAAGTGACAGAGAACAACTCGAAGTCGAAAGTGGTCAAAAGACCACACAGTTGTTCAAAATATTTGATACAGTCAAAAAGGAATTGAAAAGGAGGGGAATAAGATAATATAAAAATAAAAGATGGATGATTTATAAATCATCCATCTTTTATTTTTTTATATTTTTTACCACACATCAATAAAATGTTGATTTGGTTATATATTATTTTTTTGCATAAATTGATTAAACATGAAAGGAAGATAAAAATTATGCCAGAAGTACAAAAGTATTCATTAACAGACGAATTACAGAAAGCAAACGAAAAGTATCAGGGATCTGCGGCATTACTTGGTATGTCGGTTTTAACAACTCCCGGATATATAAATTCGATGCGTTCAGTAATGTTTACTGCTCACCTTAAGCAGTTCTTGAATCTTCAGAATCCTGAGTTTCCTTTTGTTTTCACCAATGCTGAAAATGTTGTAGGAAGACATAGTTCTGGATATAAGAAAGCAAAAAATAAGTTGAAAGTGTACAGAAAGGTAGCCAAATACGATGAGATATTGGATACACCCAATATCTATAAGCTGTTTGTATTCGATACTGAAAAGAAGTGTTATGATGTTATTACACGTAAATCTGTTGAAGATTTAACAGAACATTTCGGTTTTGAATACAACAACGATGTTATTGACTCGTTTGACGAGGGTGATACAATTAATAAAGGCACAGTACTTTATAAGTCAACATCGTATGATGAAGACATGAACTATGCATATGGTAAGAATGTTACTATGATGTATACTCTTGACCCTTACACATCAGAAGATGCTGCTGTTGTAAGTAGAAGTCTTGCTGAATCAATGACATCTATTGAAACAGAAGTAATCAGTATCGGTCTTAATGATAATGATTACTTTGTTAATTTACAAGGAGAAAAATATTCTCTTATTCCCGGAAAGAAAGGAAAGTATAAACCTCTTCCTGATATAGGAGAAGTTGTTAGTGGTCATCTTGCCGCAATAAGACGTCAGTTTAATAATCAGCTGTTATTCGATTTTAATGCTGACAGTCTTAATCAGATTCATGAGGGTGACCTTGTTTATTATATTGGTAATGGTAATGAAGTAATTGACTATACAATATATAATAACAATGAGAATATTGTTGATAATGCTTTTACAGAGCAGATTAATAAATATCTCAACGGACAGAATAAGTATTATCAGGAAATTCTTGAAGCATGTGAAGAGATAATAAAATCGGGATTTGAATATAGTCGTGAAATAGATTATCTCTATAAACGTGCAAAAGATATGCTTGATAGTAAGAAAAAGTGGCGAGAAGGCGAGAATGCGTTTTCTAACATGGTAATCGAAATACAAGTTAAGAAAGTTGTTCCTCTTGCTAAAGGGCAGAAAATAACCGGTCGTTATGGAAACAAATCAGTTATTTCGGAAATACGAGAAGATGAAGATATGCCGTTTACTGAAGATGGTAGACGAGTTGATTTACTTCTCAATTTGTTAGCGTTGATAAATCGTACAACATCATTTCCAATGTACGAAATCATATCAACATCTATTGCATACAAGGTACGTAATAGAATGAAGGAGTTAACCACTTATAATGAAAAAGAAGAACTTCTTTTTGATTTCATCAAACAGTACAATGAAGTTGAATATGAAAGGATGTGGAAACTTTATTGTGATATGAGTGCTGATGAAAAGAAAGATTTTATAGATGATGCTATAGAAACTGGAATTTATCTTCATCAGCCACCTCTGTGGGAAACAAAACCTATTTTCCATAGAATACAAGGTATACTTCAAAAGTATGATTGGCTTAAACCAGATAATGTCTATATCAATAAATGGGGTCGTAAGATGAAGATTCTTAATAATTATTGGATAGGCGATATGTATGTTCTTAAACTCAAGCAGACTGATAGAAAAGGATTTATAGTACGAAGCACTGGTGCAATAGATACCAAAGGTCTTCCTACTAAAAGTTATAAGTCAAGATCACACCTTGAGCAGTATTCCGGTAACGCGATCCGCTTTAACTACACCAGAGCGGAAATACTAGTAATAGTATTTAGTAAAACTCTTTTAATTGCTGGGAAATCTCTCTGAGACAATCAGCAGCGAAGTTAAAATACTCTAAAAACTCTTTTATTATTTAAATAATATAACAGAATTATAAAAATATAATAATGGAGTTGATTATATATGACGGATATTAATTTAGATGAAAATCGAAATTATAATGAAGAGATATGGCACAAAATAATATATGATGATTTAAAAGGGAACTATTCAGTTAGTAATATGGGTAGAGTTAGAAATGACACTACTGAAAAGGTTTTAAAACCATGGGTTACTAATAAAGGATATTTAGCTATATACTTACCAGCAAAGAAAAACACTGGAAAAAAAGTATGTAGATTTACTATTCATTGGTTGGTCTTAGCTATGTTTACTGATGAACATGAAAAAATATACGATTCTAGATGGATAGTAAATCATAAAGATGGTATTAAACACCATAGCTATTTATCAAATTTAGAATGGGTCACTTATAGTGGAAATTATAATCATGCAATTGAAAACGGACTATGTAATAATTATGGAGATGAAACAAAAAATTCATCACATACTTCAGAAGAAGTAAGAAAAATTGCAGAATTATTAGTTCTTGATAAATCATACCAAGAAATTATTGAAATTATGGGATATGAAAATAATTTTAATACACGAAATTTTCTCAGTAGTATTGGAACAAGAACTAAGTGGAAGAATATAACAAAAGATTATAATTTTAAAACACATACGAAATCAACTATATATAAATATTCCGAAAAAACTATTCATAAAATATGCAAATGTATAGAAGACGGTTATAGGAATTATGAAATAATTAATGAGCTTCATATAACAGATAAAAAAGAAGCTAAAAAATATTTATCTCTCATTTATAGAATTAAAAAGCATACAGCTTTTAAAGAAATATCTAAAAAATATAATATGTGAGTATTTTAAAACGTTCAACGACTATCGAAAGGGTAGTTATAAGAGAAATCTTATAATGAGTAACTGAGTAGAGTAGTGCCTTTATAGGTTAGTATTATAGTGAGATTAGCTGTAAGTAAATCTATTAAAACGAAACGGAGAGCTCCTGTATTATGGTAACAATAATATGGGATGATGATATAGTCTAATCTTTATAGCGATATAAAGTAGTAGTAAAAAATGTGGTGAATTTGAGACTCTTAACTTCACAATAGGAATACTTCCTGATGATATAGCGTTATTCAATGCTATGTATAGAACATCAATTAAGGGAAGAAAAGACCTTGTGAAGTTACTATTCCAGCCATCTGATGGAGATTCTATACAGAAAATTGATTCATCATATACATCTCGTGTTGCTGAGATATTTAATGTATATCTTAAGTCTCTCTCTATTGATTTAGAGTTTGTAGATGAAGATAATGTTATTTATTCATATGATGATACAACTCTGACTAATCATGAACTTAATGGAGTTGAGTATTTTTGTACAGATTATCAGTTCCTTCTTATTAAAAGAAGAGCTGAAATACGTGAAGAAATTCTTTCAGAGAATGCCATGTTGGCTGAAGAAGAATTGGAAAGAATGATTGACGAGGAACTTAAGAGACGGAACTATCTTACTGGTTCTGTAGATTAAAATAATAATACACATGAGTGATAAATTAAAAAATCACTCATGTGTATTTTATTAATATTTACTTGGAGGTAAAAAAATGACTAATAGTGAATTATATACAAAAATAAAAGAAAAAACTAATACTCCTTTACTGTTTGCCGAGATGGAAATGTTGAGTAATGTTATAAGACGTGAGAGTGTGGACACTCTCATAAAAATCTTTAAAAATTCCCCATATTATTTTGATAGTATTGAAAGTCTATGCGATATAATAATTTTCAAAAAAGAATGGACTGAATTATACGAAAAGATATTAAACTTAAAAAAAATTGATGATAATTCAGACGATATAAACAGACTGACTAATGAGTTGTATGACTTAGAGAAAAAATATACTCCTTTACACTCAGCATTAATATCGGCTATAAGTAATGTTAACGAATATGTAGATAAGATTGACGAAAATCTTTTATCTAGTATATTATATTCCATTTGCTTTGAATATGCTATTTCGGGTAATTATACACATTTTCTTTCCTGTAATATTCATCACTACAAGGATAATACGTATATCAGTACTAGATTTAAATGTAATCTTGTAAATGAATTTGATCATTTACACATGATTAAACTTATTAAAAAAGTAAATAAATTTTTAGGTAATGAATATGAATTTGATAATAAGTATATTAAATATACTATTATTGACGGTTATTTTAGATTAACAATAAGAATACCGGATTCAGTCGGTTAAGAGAGTTTTCCTTTTCAAATATAGGGAACATAGAAAAGAAGAGAGTGATGATATATCATCACTCTCTTCTTTTTTTTTATATTTTTCTTATTGTTGGTTTAAGACCTTGACCAGCATAGAGCTTTTTAAATCCAATTGCATCAGATTCAGAAAGGAATGTCTGTCCGAGTATATCTTTTCCATCATATTCATAACTTACATTTAGAGCTCTAAGCCTATTTGTTATCTTAGCTAACTGAAGAGGTGACGCATTTACTGCAAATACCAGCTGATACCTTTCAGTTTTATGTGTAATAGTTCTACTATTATGAGCTCTTTTAGATACAGGCTTCTTGGTTTCTGAAATAGATGGAGATGAAACAGTATTTTCAATAACTGGTTCTTCCTTATTGTTGTTATCCATTACAGTCTGTACCTGATAATCAGATTCTTCATTAACTGATAAAGGAACATTTTCAAATGAAATTTCATTAGTTTCAGTCACATCATTTACAACTTCATTATCAATGATATTATCTGGAGCTTTATATAAATTTTGTGACTTATTATTTCTATTTTTCTTAGCCATAAGAAATCCTCCTTTTATAAAATGTTTATTATATTGTGGGTATTTTTTATATTTATTACATCATATTCTCATTTTTTATAATGACAAATATTTAAGTATTTTTTTTTTGAAAGATGGTGAGTATATGAGAGAATTTGCACGTTCTGAACATATGAGAGAAAAATGTCATTATTGTGGTTGTAAGAATAAACTTTATACTGATATTATTGATAAACAAACTGGTAAAATTGCTGGTCACACGCTTAGATGCTGTGCCTGCGGAAGAATAGTAACGTTCATTGACCCTAATTATTATGGTATAACAGAAAAATCTAATATTCCAATAATTGACTTTATGAATGGTAAGTTTATTGCTGGAAAGCAGAAATGTATATTTGAACAATATTGTCCCCATAAAAACTGCGGACTTTACGGTTCAAGACCTCCTCATAAAACAAATCCTGATTCTGATAAACATACTAAATGCGATTGTAATTGTGAGTGTTGTGAGAACACTGGCTGTGAATTTCAATATCTTAATAAACTACATATTAAAGCTTCAAATGGACCACGTTTTAAGTGATTAAAAAAATATTTAAGAAAGGTAAGTGTGATCCATAATGTTAAATGATGAGTATTCGTATGAGCCAACTGATATTGACGACGAGCTCTTTCTGTCTGAGGTACCTCTTAATCTACTACAAAAATCTATTGAAACACAATTTCAAGACCCACTCGAAAATAGAAAGAGAGATTATATCCAGACGTATATAACAAAATATGATTTTTCAAAACAAAATCTTGAAGGTGATGAGGCTGAAGAACTAGAGCAAATGAATGCTAGGTTCTTATCATTCATAACAAAAATATTTGATGTTTATTTAGGAATAGGATTTCCAGAATTAGAAGATATGGATGACGAAGAAGCACATGAACTTATTCTACAAACATATCGTTTCTTCATAAAAAATATAAAGAAGAATTTTGTTTATCTCATTTTTAATTACATTGATCAAAACTTGGAAGAGCTGGTTAATGATGATGAAATTTGTCCTAAGAAGAGAGATGTCACAACTCTCAATTTTAAAGGTGAAATTGAAAATGAGAATGATATTACAATCATATCTAATCTAGGTTCGGTTGTTTCTTATATTTTAAATCAAGACTTCTCCGTTGATGATTTCTTCGATTTAATAAAGTCTAACAGTAATTGTCTTGAAACAGAATATGTGGAAGAAAAGTTTGATGAATTTTTAATAACTGGAAATTTTGTAAATAATTATATCAATATGGTTGATTCTAGTTTTAGAATTGAACTAGAATCAAAGATAAGAAATAAAATACTGAAAAAGTATCCTAAAAGAACAAGAAAAGAAATTGAAGACGAAATTGAAAATACGGAAATTGTTGATAACGAAGATTAATGCTTAATGTGGTGGTTCATTAAGAAACTATTAATCAATTATATAATATTTATTTGTATAAACACTAAGGTTTATATATAATCTTTTTAAAATCTGAAAGGAGTAATATCTATGTTTTTTGGAAAAAACAATAATAACGGAGGAGTAAATGTTAACACATCATTTTATACCTCGTATAGTAATGAGTCATTACTTACTGTGGGTGGATGGAACCGAAATCTGTCAATAAAGCTTGCACCCTCAACAGGTAAAGATGCAAATGGTCTAACACAGTATACTCAGGACCAGAATCAAATAATTAACACGAGTATACGGGAAGAAAATGCAATAGCTCTTCTTGAAGGCTATAAAGAAGTAATTCTTCCAGCTATTAAAGATAAGAAAGATGCTAAGATCACTATTTCAATAGGAAGTGGTGATACTAAAAAAGCACTTTCTATTATGTATAAGGATGGTAATGCAATCCTTGAACTGGCTACAAATATCAACGAGTCAGGTGTAACTGACGAAAGTCATGTTTATAAGCATACTTTTAATAAGAAGGGATATGCTGTTGATTATAAATGGGAAGATGGAACAGCGGAAGTAGTAGATACTGAAGCAGACCTTATTAACTTCATGAAGAAGATAGAGAAGATGCAGGATTTAGTACCTACAACTGCTCATAGTATCAAGTATTCAGAAGCAAATAAGGCAGCATATAAAAATAATAATCAGAATAACAGTGATTATCAATCAAACTATTCAGCACCGTCAAATACATTTAACGGTTCTGATATGGGCGATTTCCTGCCTTATTCGTAAATAAAAACCAAACGAGTGAAATTTAATATTAAATTTCACTCGTTTTTTTTGTAATAGAAAGGGGTTGATTAGTTATGTCTGAACGTCATATATATGTCACATCTGATACCATATTCACAAATTCTCAATGTCTGTTTGTTGAATATAATGACGTTATTAAAATGCCAATGTTTGTACTCTTGTTAATTTTAAAAAATAATGAGAGTATGAAAAATATATTTGATATGAGAGAAATTGACTATCTTTCACTTCCTGAGTTATATGAATGGTATACCACACGAAAACATATAAATTTTTTAGAAGATTTACCATTAAAGGTAAGTAATCTACCTGATAATTTTTTTGATGAGACATTGAATGATTTAATGCTTAAATCAAAAGATTTATATAATAACATTGGTGAATTAAGCTTTGCTGATGTAATACGTATGGTGATTGCTCAAGAAAAATTAGTTAAACGAATAGTAATTTATAATAAGGAAAATAATGATTTTATTCGTAATGATGTGCATGAAATGTACGGCGATCATGTTGAATTTATATATGGAGATTTTCGAGAGGTTATTGAAAATATCCCTAATGATTCGACATATGTATTTTCAGATATAAATAAAATTAATATATTAGCAGAAATGGAAAGATTAAATTTCGCATCTATTCTGATACCACATGGATATAGATATAATTCAATTGATAGTGAAACTTATAAAGTAAATTTTGAAGAATTACTTTCAAAGTTTACATTTAAATATGAGTTTTTTAATCCAATTGCTATCAATTGATTTATAATAATCTAGAATACAATTTTTATAACAAGTTTTTTTGAGAGGAGTAGATTAAATATGAATAACTACGAAATTGATAAAAATATCAAGGAAGCTACTGTTGGAGTTGATATGAGCTCTGACGACGGTAGACGCTTTAAAAAAGAACCTAGGATAAATGTAATATCAAAAGAAGAATTTGAAGAAAGAACTCAACAGGTATTTCATCTCCTGTGGAAGCATCTTTCAAAGTCGTTTGGTCCATATGGTGCTCCGACTTTAATAAATAATTATCCTTATAGACACGTAACAAAAGATGGATATACAATAATGAAGCATCTTTCTATGGATTGCTCAGAAACTCTGGTTGACCAGGCTATTGCTGATATGGCGGCAGATATATGTGGTAGACTTAACTATTCAGTTGGTGATGGTACCACATCTGCAGTTATTGCAACAAATAGTATTTTCCAGAATTATTGTAATTCTAAAAAGTGGTTTAAGGATAACTATATTCTTCCTCGTGACATACTTCAAAAGTATGCCATTATTAAAGAAGAACTTATTAAGCGTCTTCATGAAAAATCAAGACCAGTAACTAAAGAGAATTTATATCAGATAATTCATGATGTTGTCTATATATCAAGTAATGGTGATGAACAGATAACTGATTATATATCTGATTTATATAGAGAACTTGGTTGCCCTGCTATTTCTTGTGCACTTTCTCCTGATGGTGTGACAAGAAAAACTTTGATAAGCGGCTATAAGTTCGAAGCAACGCTTACTGATAAGCTTTATATTAATTCAGATGATAATACATTAAAGTTAAATGAAGCAGATATTGTCATCTTTGAAACAAAGATAACACGTGAAACTTATGAAACGATTCTCATGCCTCTCAATAATAATTGCAGAGCTAGAGGAAGACATCTTATAGTTATGGCACCTTATTATGATGAGATTGCTCTTAAACAGGTTATTGCTCGTGATTTAAATAATGAGTATTCCAAGAATAAGGATATTAATATGATTCTTATGACATATCGTGCAACATCGGCACATGCTAAGAGAATTATAAATGATTTTGCAGTTCTTGCAAATACACTTATAATTGATAGAGCTATAGAAAGGTCTATTAAGGACGATATTGCAGGTGGTAGACAAGTATTTGAGATATTTAATATTGATAATAGAGATATACCGTCTATAAATAATATAGCGTTCCCCATTGATAATTCTACTGGTGATGTCCATGTTGTATATGACAATCCCATTATTTTTACAGGTATAAATGAAGTTCCTGAAGGATTTTCTATTCCTAATCTTATAGATAATCCAATAAGGCTAGGATATGCAGGAGATATTTCTCTTGGTCTCGATTCTTCTGTATTCGGTAAGTTCTTCTATGATGAACATCGTTTTGATACAATATATCATGATGCAAAGGATATACTCGAAGCGACTGAGAAGAAGTATCAAAAGCTTGGAACATTCAATTACGAAGTTTCTCAGGCACAGGAAAGATTCTATTCATTGAATCTTAAGATGGGACTCATTGAAGTTGGTGCGGATAGTGAACTTTCACAGAAGCTGTTAAAAGATGCTGTGGATGATGCTATTAAGGCAGCAGCAAGTGCTTTTAATTTTGGAGTAATTAATGGATGCAATGTTGACCTTATCTCGTGTATTGAAGAATCATTGCAGAGTAAACTTCATGAGAATACTGTTGATACTACTGACATAGTATTATACAAGATTCTCAGAGGTGGATTTAGAGATGTGTATAAGACAATACTCGATAGTGCTATAGGAAATTTTGAGATCGAAATCAATAAGTGCCCTAATGGTTTTCCTAAGGAACTTCATATTGGTATGATTAAAAATATATTCCCTGATTATGATAAATTAAATGAACTTATCATGTCATTACTTAGTAAGGAAGATTCGTCTACAGATGAAGAAGTACACATCAAAACTTCTTTAATTGATCTTATTATAGACTATTCTGTTAAGTATGGTCTCGTGTTTGATGTAGCATCTAAGACTTTTACTAATAGAGTAATTAATTCTTGTAGAACTGATGAAGAAATCCTTAAGGCAACGATTGATTTGATTTCGCTGTTAATTACTGGAAATCAGATGGTTGTAACACAGAAACATAATTTCTAAGAGATTGAGAGGGGATTTTTTAAATAATGGCAAAATCCAAATATCAATCCATTGGCGAATTTATGTATTCCCCTTTTGGTCTTAATTCGTCAATGGAAAAAAATAATAAATACGAAAGCTTGTATAATACATTTGTTAAAGCAAACAAGATATACATTGCTGGATATACTAATATTGAGGACTCATATTACGTTCACGTTAAAATTCCGTCAGAATCCCAAAAAGATGGAAAATATGAGTATGATGTTGTAATAAGATTTTTCACAGATAAACCTGAACTTAAACGTGCTAATAGTTTAAGAGCATATTATATGCAATTTTTCAGTAATAGTCCTAGTTTTATATATAAATACGCCGCTTTATATAAAAAAGAAGACTATTTAATCAAAGTTTTATATGATAAACTTGATCCTGAATATAGCAATGTGATGCCCACTAAAACTAATGCAGATATGGAATTATCATATGATAAATCTATTTATTTTGCTTGTAAATTTTTATCAGACGGGCGATTCAGATATTTAAATAAAGTTGGTCTTTTGCTTCAAAAAAAGAAGACACCTGCTAAGTTTTTCTCAGATATCTCCGATTTTCAGTCAATTAAATTTGACCGCGAATTAATGGATGTTGAGAAAAAACTCAAGAGAGATATTCAAAATAAACGAACACCTGAGGAACATAAAGATCGGAAAAAACTTAATGATTTAAAAAAAATACAGGCAGGTTCATCAACATTGAAAGACAAGACTCATACCTCTATATCTCGTAAACCTAAAATTACGGGCAATTCACATAAAAAAACAAAAATAGTTGCAAGAAAAACTACTAAAAAGAATTAGTTATATATTATTTTTTTTGCAATTAATTATGTTTAGAGAGGGGCATATTCACATGGCAAAAAAGAAAAAAAATAGTGACGGAATCAATGGCTGGAAACCAACAAAAGAAAGTCAGATGATAGTCACTCAGGATGGTAAACTTTTTGTTTGCAACTTTGACAAAGTCTTCGGTTATCCAAACTTGGAAGTTTATAATCGATTTATTATAAACAGACAGGCGTATAAAAATCAGTTGCCGGTAATCATCAATTATATCAATTATTTTATTAATTTTTACGACACTGATCATGAGCTTGTACTCGGATATTTGAAGGTTAAGTATGCACTGGACAAAAATAAGGAATTCAATCAGGACAATATGAAAGCATATATAGCTTTTTTATATGAAGTTATATTAACGCCGACTATTGTTGATAAGATAATTAGACTCACCGAGGATAATTATCATGAAGACATTGAAGCTGAAAGTGACGATAAAAAGAAATATCAGAAAAACAAGAAAAAATACCTTGAAAGTCTGGAATTCACTAATCAGCATGTTAAGATATTACTTTCAATATCATTAGCAATGAGAATTCTTTGTCCGGTGATTTTTCATTATTTCAGTATTAATAATATTAATGCTGGTAAAGATGATAACGAGTTATTTGATTTTTATCTTGGATTATTTAAGCTATTCGGTTACGGTACAACTTTTGAGCTATATGATTCTGATAATAATCTTTTGAAATCTGACATTGACAGAAGTGTAATAGATGAAGCTCTTAAAAACGGTGAAATCTATTTCGATTCAACACTTAATAATCGTGAAGGATATAGAATAAAGGACAGTAATAACTATTATGCTCTTACACGAATCGATATGTATAATAAACTTTTCGTATATGTAAAAGCTAAAGTTCTTGAAAGCTACAGTAATAACTCGATAATTTTTGATCAGAGAGAAATAATGGGAAAAGATATATATTGGGTTATTAATAACTTCACGAAAAATATGTTAGTAAGTTCTATCATAGTCAAATATAAATTTGGTAGTAAAGAAGAAAAAACAAATATAATCGGTCTCAATAAGACTGTTTTAAAATATCAACTCAATTACTATCTCAAGGAACAGTATAAGAAAACAATGATTGAGGTTACTGATACAAAGAATTCTGATGAATTATCTGGTGCGGATAAGATGCTTATGAATCTTACTAAACTTGATGAAGGAATTATGGTCTATGCTGATATAAATATTGACTCTACAGTCAATATGATAAAGAAGTTAATAGACATTCCGATATCTGATGAAGAAGTAAACTATTATATGAAACATCACGTGCCCTCTAAAATACAGATACAGTTGGTGTATTCATATTATACAAAATATTTTCACTCGTATAGAGATTTAAACCTTTTAACACGACGTGATTATATAACTTTACTGTTATTATTGAAGAAAAAGTTACTTATTGAGTTAGGATATGAGGAAGAAGATGGCACAATTCATCAAGCTGCATTACCTTATATTCTCACAGGTAATCTGGAGGATAAGTTAAACACTAGGATTATACGGAATAATAAGTTTATTTCTAAAGTGGAAGAATCCTATCTCTATAAGAACTTGGTTGAAACTAAGTTTTTCTTATTACAACAGATAAAACCTGATTATGTTTTATCTCTTCTGAGCAGTATTATCAATTCTAAATTCACATACATTGTATATGAAAGACCTGATTTATTAGGTCATGAGATAAACTATTCTGAAGATAAAATAAGTGATGAACTTTTATTCTTCTTAAACAGTATATAAATATATAAAGAGTGTATAGAAAAATTTCTATGCACTCTTTATTTTTTATATTATTAATTACATCATCATAACTTTATATACACAAGGAGGAAATATACAAAAATGTCAGTAGAAAAACGAAATGAGTACATAAGTTGGCATGAATATTTTATGCTATTAGCTCAAGTGTCAGCTTTAAGAAGCAAAGACCCTAGATGTCAGGTCGGATGCTGTATCGTAGACCCAAATAATAATAAAGTTATTTCTCTTGGATATAATGGTTTCCCAAGAGGAATTAACGACGATACATTCCCATGGTCTAAATCATCAAATAAATATAGTGAACAAAAATTTGCATATGTAGTTCATGCTGAACTTAATGCAATATTGAATGCTGGTAGAGCACTTAATGGTACACATATGTATGTAACCCACTTTCCATGTAACGAGTGTTGTAAAGCAATCATTCAGGCAGGGATAACCGACATATTTTATCTAAATGATTATGATGGAGGAAGTGAGTCTACAACTGCATCAATCAATATGATGAATGCAGTTAAAATAAATATACATCGGATTAAAAAATCCGATTTTGATTTAGTTGATTATATGGATAAATATAGTAAAGATAGAAATAATTAATCTATATTATTCATATAAAAATAATTGGTACTTTAAACCAACATAATACTTGATGCAATGATATGCATCAAGTATTATTTTTTTATTTGTTCTTTAATTAAGAATTTCTTTTTATAAAATTAAATAAAAAATGGAGAATTACATTTATTTAATTCATTTCAGAAAGGAAGAATTAAAATATGACAATTACTGTTTATAGTACTGGCTGTCCTAAATGTAAAGTACTTGAAACAAAATTAAAGCAAAAAAATATTAAATATACGATAAATAATGATATTGAAGTAATGAAATCACTTGGATTTTCAACAGTACCGATGATGGTTGTTGAATACGTTGACCGAGATACCGAAACATTTGATTTTAAAGGAGCCATTGAATGGGCTAATTCTATGGATTATCAAGTTGAATAAATTTTTTTAGAAAGGATTTGAATATATCATGGATATTCGGTTAAATACTGGTAGAGATTTTGATTTTGCTATTGATAATTTACGAAGAAAGTATGGAGAGAGTTTTGAATATCTTAATGGACTTCATCCGACACAATTAAATTTTTCCAACTTTATTGATGCTTTTATTGATAAAAACGTTGCTGATGTTACTATAGACGGAAATGCGAATGCACATCATAAAGATGTTGTTTCATTGGAAGCTGAAAAAGATAAGTCTATAGATAAGCTTTTTGCAGCGAACAAAATTTTTTATGAAATGGAAAAGAAGTATGGACAACAAACTGCTAGAGAATGGCTTGAAACCGAATGGACTGGTGGATTTTATTTACATGATTTCCCATCAGCAACATTAAAGCCATATTGCTATGCATATGATTTAGACAGACTTGCAAGAGAAGGTCTATTCTTTATTGAAAATTATAATTATAAACCCGCGCAGCATTTAACTACATGGTTTGATGATGTGATAGAATATATTTCATACATGTCAAATAGAACTTCTGGTGCTGTAGGGTTGCCTAATGTACTAGTATGGGCATTTTATTTCTGGAAAAAAGATACTGAAACTGGATACTGTATTAAGAATCCTGAATATCATATAAGACAAAATTTCCAGAAATTTATTCATAGACTGAATCAGCCGTTTATGCGTGTTGACCAAAGTGCGTTTACGAATGTATCAATTTTTGATAGATATTACTTGGAAGAATTATTTGGCGGACTTGAGTTTCCCGATGGTTCTCTGGCTATTGATTATATTGATGAGATACTTAACCTTGAAAAAATTTACATGGAAGTAACATCTGAAGTTCGTAATGAAAATATGTTCACATTTCCTGTATTAACTTATTCTCTTTTATATGATTACGAAAATGAGAAATTTGTTGATGAAGAATTTGCAAGGTGGTGTTCTGATCATAATTGTCAGTGGAATGATAGTAACTTCTTCATTTCGGATAATGTTGGTGTACTGAGTAATTGCTGTAGACTTCTCAGTGATACATCTAAACTGGATGCATTTATTAATTCTATTGGTGGTACAGCATTGTCAATAGGTAGTGTTAAGGTTAACACTATTAATCTTATGCATATATTCTATGAACTTGGTGATAATATTGATAAGGCAGCTTATCTTAAAATACTTAAGGACCGAGTTATTCTTTGCTGTAAAACACTTGATAGAGTACGACACATAATTAAAAGAAACCATGAAAAGGGCATATTACCCAACTATGTTGAAGGCGGAATTGAGATGAGCAAGCAGTATTGCACTGTTGGTATGCTTGGTCTTTATGAAGTAATTAAATCTTTTGGTTTTACATCTGAAGATGAGTTTGGAAACATTTCATATACTGATGAGGGAATACAGTTTGCTGAAGAGATTTTTAGTGTTATAAACACTACAAAGGATAACTTTACCGATGAATATTCGTTTAACCTTGAGTCAGTACCTGCTGAAAGAGCAGCTGTTATTCTTTGTGCAAAAGATAACTTACTGTTTAATAGGGACAGTGATACATTTATATACTCTAATCAATGGATTCCTCTTACTGCTAAGTGTACAATTCAAGAGAAGATAAGGTTATCGTCAATTCTTGATAAAAAATGTGGTGGTGGCGCAATCGCTCACATTAATATAGAAAATAATTTTCCCAATACGGATATGGCTTGGGATATGCTTAATGAAATTGCAAGAAAAGGCGTTATGTACTTTGCATTCAACACAAGAATAAATGTGTGTGAAAATCACCATGGCTTTGTTGGAACAAATATATGTCCAACCTGCGGAAAACCTGTATATGATACGTATCAGCGTATAGTTGGATTCCTTGTTCCGTCAAAAGCATATTCTAAAGAAAGGTTTAAAGAGTTTAATGCGAGACAATGGTACTCATTTGCACAACTCAGGAATGAAGGATGAGAATTAGATATATTCGTGATGAAGATTTTTCAAATTATAAAAAAATCTCCATGTTGATAGGAATGGGAGTATGTGATTGGAAATGTTGCGAAGAAGCTAATATACCTGTATCTGTATGTCAAAATTCGGAACTTGCTAGAGTTCCTGAATTAGATTATCCTATTGAGGAAATTTTTAAACGTTATATAAATAATCATATAACAAAATCAATTGTACTTGGTGGACTTGAACCATTACTTAGAAAAGATGATGTACTCGAATTAATTAAATATTTTAGAGATAATCAATGTGAAGATGATATAGTTATATACACAGGTTACTATCAATCAGAGGTGGAGAAATTCATTACAGATTTACTGAATTTGCATGTAAAAAATGTTTATATTAAATTTGGTAGATATGTACCAGAACTCCCATCTCATAAAGATGATGTACTAGGTGTTCAATTGATAAGTAGTAACCAGTATGGAATTCAAATATGTTAGTATAAACAATACATTATTATAACTATTCCTTTCATTTTTTTTATTACTCCTATTATATATATATGACGAAGAGACTGTGTGCGAAGGTCTCTTCGTCATTACCCCTTTATATATCTTTAAAAAAACAATCCATTAAATAATGATATTATTACAAATATAATATGGAAAGGAATGATTTATAATGGCTATGGCTAAAGGATATGTTAGTACTACATACCAAATCACAAGTACAACACAACTCTCACCATCTATTGGCTATGATGGTGATATAGCATTTTTAGTTGATGATAGAAATAAGAGAGCAATTGCTCAATTTTTTAAAAGAGATGGAACATGGCAGCGGGTTAATAATAACGCAACTGCTAAAGAAATAGATGCCACTGAACTATATGAAATGATTCTGGAAAATGGTCAACGTATAACTGATTTAAATCGTGGTATGCAAAATTATGAAGAAACAACTGATGGTACTTTAAACAATCATGCCGCAACATTAGTTAATCATACAACATCAATAAATGAACATGAAAATGAAATTACAGAAATACAGGAAATCATTGAACATTTAGATCCTAGTGGTGGTGGCGTTGGTAAAAGCACTACTGGTGTGGAGTATGATGTTGATGGGACTTCTTATACTGGAGATGTTGGTGCTGAAGTTTTTAATAATTATGAAGATAATAAAGGTATTGGAAAATATTCACATACTGAAGGTAAAGGTAATATAAGTATTGGGCTTGCCGCTCATACAGAGGGCTATCAAACAAAAACTTCTAATACTGGCGCACATGCTGAAGGAATAATGGGTAAAGCCACTGGTATAGGTGCTCATGTTGAGGGTGCATCAACTACAATTACTGTTGATGATGAACCCGTTGAAGTGGGGTCTGAGGCATCAGGTAAAGGCTCTCATGTTGAAGGTATTTATAATATTACAGCAGCTGATGCATCTCATGCTGAAGGTAGTAGTAACCGGATTATTAGTAATGCTTCTCATGGATATAATGGATTTGCAGCACATATAGAAGGTGATAATAACGTTATTACTAATTCGGATAGTGCACATGCTGAAGGAACTCATAATGTCATAACCGATGCCGCATATTCTCATGCTGAAGGCAATCTCACTACAGTTACTGGTTTAGGTTCTCATGCTGAAGGATATAAATCTACCGCAAGTGGTGAGTATTCACATTCTGAAGGAAACTATACTACAGCTAGTGGAGCGGCATCTCACGCTGAAGGAAGTGGAACTAGTTCAAAAGGTATTCAATCTCATGCCGAAGGTAGTGGTTGCCAATCTATTTCTCCTTATTCTCATGCCGAAGGTGCTGGAACTACAGCAGGATCAGTTTCACAAACAACCGGTAATCCCGTAGGTGCAGGTCAGCATGCCGAAGGCGGTGGTTGTAAGGCAATCGGAAGTTATTCACATGCAGAAGGTAGTGGTTCAACTGCAAATAGTGATTACTCACATGCAGAAGGTAACGCTAGTACAGCTAGTGGTTTAGGTTCTCATACTGAAGGATATAAATCTGCTGCAAGTGGTGAGTATTCACATTCTGAAGGAAGCAGTACTACTGCTAGTGGAGCTGCATCACACTCCGAAGGAAGTGGAACTAGTGCAAAAGGTACTCAGTCTCATGCCGAAGGAGGCGGAACAACTGCTAGTGGAGGTCAGTCTCATGCCGAAGGAGCTGGTTGTCAAGCTATCTCTCCTCAATCTCATGCTGAAGGTCTTGGAACTGTAGCGGGATCAGTTTCACAAACAACTGGTAACCCTGAAGGTTCCTGTCAGCACGCTGAAGGTGGTGGTTGTAAGGCAATCGGAAGTTATTCACATGCAGAAGGTAACGGTTCAACTGCGAACGGTGCTCAATCTCATGCCGAAGGTAACATTAGTACAGCTACTGGTATGGGTTCTCATGCTGAAGGAAGCGGAACACATGCAAATGGTGCTCAATCTCATGCTGAAGGAAATGGTTCAACCGCGAATGGCGATCAATCTCATGCCGAAGGTGGTGGAACGACTGCCACTGGTATGGGTTCGCACGCTGAAGGTGGTGGATGTCAGGCTATTTCTCCTCAATCTCATGCCGAAGGTGGTGGAAGTATAGCAGGATCAATTTCACAAACAACTGGCAAGCCCATAGGTTCCTGTCAGCATGCTGAAGGCGGTGGTTGTAAGGCAATCGGAAGTAATTCTCATGCTGAAGGATTCGGTTCAACTGCGAATGGAGATTATTCACATGCTGAAGGTTACATCAGTACAACTACTGGTGTAGGCTCACATGCTGAAGGCGGTGCTTGTCAGGCAAATGGAAATTATTCTCATGCCGAAGGTAACGGTAGTACAGCTACCGGTATGGGTTCTCACGCCGAAGGATCAGCAACAAATGTAAACGGTGACTGTTCACACGTTGAAGGTTCTGGAATAACTGCAAATGGTAACTTTATTCATGCTGAAGGTGCAGGTTATACAGTTACTGGCGGTTCGTCTCATATCGAAGGTACACTACATACTGAATTAACTGCAAACATATCTCATATCGAGGGTACTGCGCATACAGGTAACATGCATATATCTCATGTTGAAGGCGCAAATAATACAGTGAATAACGAATATAATCATGTTGAAGGAACCGAAAATATAGCATATTCAAAATCAGATCGTGTTCATATTGAAGGTGATCGAAACCATAATAATGGTGACAGAATACACATCGAAGGTATGTATAATGTTGTTAACGACAATGATGTATGTGATCATGTAGAAGGGTATAATAATGAAATTAAGGGTATAGTAACAACCACAACTGTAGAACGTGATGAAGTACGAAAAAAAACACCATCATATTGTCATGTTGAAGGTAGTAGAAATATAATAAAAACTAATCAATATGGTGATGATTCATCATTAGCAAGTCATCGTTATAGTCATATAGAAGGCTACCAAAATATAATTGAGGGTGGTCATGGAAGCCATGTTGGAGGAGCACAGAATATATCAGCATCTAGATGGCAGACAGTAATCGGTGTTGGTAACTTACCTGATACAAATAATGAATTTGCATTTATTATAGGTAATGGTTCTGCTCCTGATCCAGTAACAGGTGAACTAACTAACCAAGAAGAAATATCAGATACTTCGCCAGCTGCAGGTGAATCAGATACTATTGATTATATAATACAAAATAAACGTAGTAATGCGTTTACTGTTAGTTGGGATGGTACTGTTAATATTGCTACCGCATTATATGTAAATGGCCAGCAAATCACACCTGGTGGCGGCGGTGGCGGTGGAATGGACGATGCTGTTATTGCCGATAATATAACTAACAGTGAAGTTGACGACATGATAAATGAAATTTGGGCATAAAGGATGGTGAATATTAATGTCTATGATAAAAGATTCAGAACTCAGTTGGTCTTGTAATGAAGATTATTATGTAAATACAGCAGGTACTGTACTATCTGCTCATGGAACGGGTGGTACCCAATTAACAAAAACAAATAACGGTGGTGCTATTGGTGTTGAGATTAAAATGAAAAATTCATCTAATCAACTATGGTATGGACCAATGATAATTTCTACAATAGAAGCATATGCTAGATATACTCCTTCAGATTCCAATCCTTTGAAACGTTGTGCAATTAACGGTGTAACATGGTACGTTTCCACAGCAAGTTATTGGAATTCCGATGAAGATCCTAATCATTTATTACCGTATTTAGATTTAAACGAAGCGGGTGTTCCACAGGAATACATAGATGATTTAAGTTCAGATTCAGCAGTGGAATATATTGCTAGGCTAATAATACAAGCTGCTGAGTTGACTATATTACATAAACTTCCTAGTGCGGGATATCTAAATAAATTTGTTAAGCGTGCTCTTATTAAAAATAATGAGCGTATTGTCTCATTAATTCCTAATTTAACTTATGATCAAGCACCAACTGAAGATTCTAATAACTTAGTTCGTTCTGGTGGTATATACGATTTTGTCGAACAAGAATTTACTAACAGAATAGGTAATATAAACATCGTTAAATGCACTCAGGCAGCATATGATGCTATGACCTCTCATGACTCCAATACATTATATATAGTATTGCCAAATTCGGAGGCGAGTGGTGGATGAGTGTTTTAATTGGTGACACAAAAGCAAAACTTTATCTTGGAGATATATTATTAAATGATGACACACCTGTTACTAGACTTCCAGATTTTAAAGGGTATGTTAATTCAGATAATGGAGTACCTATAGCAAAAACAGATACAGATTTTGATACATCAAAAGCTTTGATATAATTTTCTGTTTTTGGTATGGTAGTAATCCAACTGAAACATCTGGAGCTGCTATAGGAACATATGACCTGAATAGCTATTATAAATACCCATCTATAGAAATACGTCTTGATACTGGAATATGGTATGGTGTTAGTGCGGATGGAAATTATAGCTGGGATTTAATAACAAAATCAGTAGGACTTAGTTTCGTACAAAATTCATATAATTATATGAAAATATCACAAGATACATCTGATGAAAATCATAAGCTAATAAATGTATATCATAGTACAGATGGAAACACGTGGTCTCTAATTGATTCTACAGATATAGGGTCGTCTACAGTATTTAATACATCAAGCGTTAAAATGTGTTTTGGTGGAAATGCACTTGCTAGTAGATTAACCTTTCCTTCTGAAGAAGATTTTCATATGGTGATAGAGCGCTGTAAAGTGATTTCTGAAGGAATAACTATATTTGGTTATGATGATACTGCTACATGAACTAGTTTCCTTAAGAAGCTTGGCTATAAGGAAAATGGTATAGCAGATAAGAATTTCAATAATAAACTTTATGATGGTATAAAGTAAAAAAAAGAACGCTGTGTAAGATTAAATCTTACACAGCGTTATTTTTTGCCAACAGATGGAACATAGATAAAAAAAGAAGCACCGCATATAATGCGGCTGAAACCCATGCGGTGCTTCTTATTCTTAGCGTCTGGGGAAACCTAACAGGCTAATATCCCAACCGAATATTTCCTGATAGATATGACGTTTTCTCTCGAAAGGTACGTCGTTAAACGTACCCTTCTTAGCATAGCAATATATAGTGTCTGTAAGACTATCTATAATATCATTGAGCTGGTCATTTGCCCAAACTCCAGTTGACTCAAGGTATGCTAGCTGATAGACGTTAGGAAGTAATGCCGTTTTGAACAGCGGCATTAACTTATCTTCATTGTTGTCGATATACAGCAAAGATACCGATGATGTGCATTTCGCAAAAAGTTCGGTATATGTTGTAGCATCTTCATCAACGAGAGAGTTAATAGCTGTGAGAATGTTCTTTACTACGGTATTCATATCATTAGTCCTCCTTTAGAACTATACTTTGTTTTCTTGACAAGAGTAAACAAAGGAACATATAAAATGTTCGAAAAACTCTTTTAATAATTTTTATGTAATCTTCGTTAATAATTAACTCGACGCCTTCGCTATGAAGTTGAGGTAATTATTTATTGATTACACCGATATAGTATATAATTATAATATTTGATTTTACGGAAAAATAAAGAGAGTGATAGATTAACTTCTATCACTCTCTTTATTCTTTTTGTATCTTGTATATATCACTTTTTTTGAGCAATTATATCATAAAAATGCCATTTTTTATTATTTGATTCTCTGATATATTCGATTTCATCTAATTTTATTATTTTATATTTTTGTAGATATTTTTTTACCTCCTCTATAGTGAAAGTATTGATTGACTGATTATTTTTCCAATCATCTCTATCTCCAAATAGTTGCCCTACAAAATATCCATTATTATTTATAGAATTATAAATTTTATTCCATAAATTATCAAAATATTTTGGATTACAAAAAGGAATACTAAAAAACGCTGTAATCGCATCAGTTTTAGGTAGTTTAATATTTTCAAATTCATGTTCTAAAAATGTTACATTTTCTTTTATACTTTCATCAGCTCTAGATAATATATACTGTTTATTTAATTGTCTATCTACAGCCAAAACCTTAATACCATGATTTAGCATATATATAGTTTCATTTCCACTACCACACCCTAAATCAATAGCATCTTTTATTTTATAATTATTTAAAAAATATATTAATAATTTGCTTACATCGTTATTATATGTTCTTTTTTGGTAATTTCTCCAATCTTTCAAATATTTTCAACTCCTTTCTCATTGATTAGACCGTTAAGTGATGTAAGAATGTTCTTCATTAACAATTAGCTCGACACAGTTATTATAATATTTGTTACTGAGATAGAATATAATTATAATAATTGATTTTATGGAAACACAATTATATAAAAAAAAGAGCGAGTGTTGCAATTCGCAACACTCGCTCTTATATAGCCTTATCGTAGCTGCATTATATTATATGACAGTCTTAAGTGCAGATATGATAGCTTCTGCGTTGTCGAGGATGATATCCTCAATATCATGAGTAGTACTAACATCAGGACCCCCAAACCCGTCGTTGAGGTCATTGACTTTAACTCGGATTATCATGGATCCTGTTGCGGACCCCTCCTTATTTGTGGTTGTTATTTCACAATCTCCAAAACTATCCAAGTGGGTGCTGTTGGGAACTACAGTATGAAGACGGATTAAACAGTTATTGGTCATAAGAATTTTCTTATTTCTCCATCCAATAATTTGGTTTTCTCCGTCATAGATTTCTGTACTGGTCTGAAATTCAGTTTCTGCTATGAGCGATATTAACGCTCCAACTGCAACTGCAGAAATCTTGTTGAAAGTATACATATGATTACCTCCTTGTAATCATACTCTGTTTTATTGACTGTGGTAAACAGAAGGAACATAGAAGTTCCGAGAAACCACATTGTTGTTTTTATGTAATAAGTTATATATATAACTTAACCTGATACCTTCGCTATGAAGTTAGGGTAAGATATTATATATTTTATTACCTAGAGATAATATATACATAAAATTATTAGGTTTACGGTTTTATAATAAAAAATCATATATATATAAACAAAACTATAGTAATAAAAAATCATACTGGGGTATCGCCAAGAGGTAAGGCAACGGACTTTGACTCCGTCATCATCAGTTCGAATCTGGTTACCCCAATAAAAATAGGAAGTATAAATATTATACTTCCTATTTTTCATTTATCATAAATGGTTATATATTATTTTTTTGGTATTGTAAAAATTGTTTTGCATTATCATAAAAACTTATCATTAATAAAATTTTAAAGGAGTAGTGATTTTTATGTCAGAAAAAACTATGAAGTATTTGGAGTATTACAAGTTGAATGCTTCAGAAAACGAGGATGATATACGTATCATCTGTGAAACAGCTAACAAGAGGCTGTCGACTTTTAATACAAAGTTTTCAGACTGGAAACTTCTCGGAGCGTTTTTCTGTAAAACCTTCGAATCAATCCTGATGAGTCTTAAGAAACTTGAAAAGGAATGGTCGAGTTTCGAGATAAATTTCTGTGATCGCTTTGTTGTCGGATACTCCACGTCTGATAACGAAGACGATGAAAAGAACGGAAATTTTGTGCCTTATATTAGACACATAAGCGCAGAAAAGAAAGAATATAATTATGATAGCGAATCAACTGCAAATAGTAAGTTCGCGTCATGGGTAATGGACAATCTGAATTCGCAGGTCGATTTAATAAATAAGATTGCTGGTGAAGCAATACCGAATTTAAAGGAAATTGGTATTGCTTTAACATCATCAGATGCCGTAATAGTAATATTCACGGTTATATATGAAACTATTGTTTCGTATCTCAAAGCTAAGAGAGCAAATGAGGGAGAATTTGAATACGAAATCAATTTCCTAAACTGCTTCTATATTGGAGTACAGGAAAGTGAAGATGGTGCTGGCGACGTATACATCAGACCTAACATCGCGAACAAGCTTTTCATAAAAGATGATACTGTAGCATCATCTAAATACGAATAATATCACAAAAGTCGGACGAGATTATATCAACTCCGACTTTATTTTTTAATACAATTCATAATTTATGATATGAAAGGATGGAGATTAATGTGAAAAAGTCACTTAAACACTATGTATCACATTTTGAAGACGAATTGAATCTCCCACTACTTAATAAATCTAATGACAGACCCCTTGTAGATTATATTATTGATGCATGGAAATCTCTGGAGGTTGTCGATTCTATTAAGTGTGTTGATTTTATATACACCGACAAAGAATCTGATATAGATATTAATAAGCATATCTATAAAAGAGATAAAACAAAGAAGAAGAAAGATCGATATGACTACAAGTTCATTAGCGATAATCGTTGTGGTAAACTTACAGTTAAATTAGAGATTTCTATACCAGAAGTAAATCCTGATACTGGTGAAAAATATATTCATACTCATAAGATGACCAAGTCAATGCTTATTCCTCTGCAGGATGAAGATGGATATTATTTTATTAAGGGTAAGAAATACTATATAATTTATCAGATGCTCGAGAAGTCAACATATACTTCAGCATCTACACTTACTCTTAAAAGCTTAATGCCAGTAGCAGTTAAGCGTAATGTTATAGAAGTTTCTGAATCCACCAGAAACAATATAACTGATGAGAAGCTTAAACAAAGTGGTTTTAAAGCTACTGATACCGAGGGTAAAACTTATATGTTACCTGTATATTATGTTTTCATGTTTAAGAAAGAAGTTCCGATAATTCTTTTCTATCTTTCTCATGGACTTTCATATACGTTAACATTTTTAGAAGTTCATAATGTTATGAGTTTCATTCCCGAGATTCCTTCAGTACTTGATCCAGATATGATTTATTTTCAGTTGAGCAGTAAATGCTATATTGAAGTAAATCGCAAGCTTTTCAATAAATATCCGTATATTCAGTCTATCGTTGGTGGTTTTCTCACAGTTTGTACGAACCGAGTAACAATTGACCAACTTGATGACCCAGAAATATGGATTAGAAAAATATCTAATCCCAATAACTATGAAAAAGGTTTGGGAATATTGAAGTTCTTCAATCGTTTGATTGATGAGACTACAAAATCAACAGTTCTTATTCATCCATATCATAAAGATAATATCTACACAATGCTTCGTTGGATGATGCAGGAATTTAATGAATTGAGATTAAAAGATAATCTTGATTTAAAAAATAAGCGATTAAGATGTAATGAATATATCGCATCATTGCTTACTGTTGAATTTAGTAAAAGACTCAACAGGATATTATCAAAAAGGGATAAAGCAACTTATGAATCGTATAAAGAATTATTTAAATTCCCTGGTGATATTCTGATACAGAAATGCCATTCATCTGGAATATTAAGATTTGATGACTCTGTAAATGATATGAATTTCTTTTCAAAGACCAAGTACACAACTAAAGGTCCACATTCATTGGGAAATAAAAACTCTAATAATGTCGGTATTAAGTATCGTTCACTTCATCCATCATTTTTAGGTTATATTGATATTCTTGTATGCGGTAATAGTGACCCTGGAACAAGTGGTGTATTAAGCCCATTCACGGATATGAAAAGTTTATATTTTGACGATTCAAATGAACCAGACGATTTTGCATATCGTCTAAGTAAAGACCTTGAAGAAATATTTTCAAAGAAAGGAATTGAGTATATTAAATTTGATTTCGAAAATGAAAAGGATTTTTATGATACTCTCCTTGCTATGAAGAAATATATTTCTGATAATGTATCTGTTTCAGGAACATCAAGAGAAGGACACTATGAAATAGTTGTCGATGAAAATATTGATACACTTGATGAAACAGATAACGAGTTCGAATCTAATGAGGAGACTACTCCTTCAGAAGAATAAAAAACAGAATGAAGACAGGAGGTATGATATCTTCTGTCTTCATTATTATTTAAATAATAAGGAGAATTATAATGATGGATAAAATTTCTACATTGATATATACAGGTATAAGTGCTAATGATGGTAGTAGTATATATATATGTATTTTCAATACTGTAAAAAATCTGGATCTGGTATTGGATTATTATTTGATTATAATATGAATATAAAAGCTAGAGTTACTTTTGATGATGTTGAAGATGAAAAAGAATTTGAAAACTTTATTAAATCAAATATGATAACATTATATAACGCTAAGCAAATTTCATTTAATGATTTCGTTTTAGCACTTAATGCAGCATCAATGAAAGTCTCACCCATTAAATGTTAGTAATATTTATATAATATTACTTTATATGTAAAAATGTTTTTATATTATGAAAGGACGAATAATGCGTGAAAAAGATATTTGAAATAATAACTAATATATCTGTAATATTAATTATTATACTAGGTTGTATAATAATTGGATTAGTTATAAAATTTTTAGTAGTTATAGGAGACGTTTTATTATACGGTCTCGCTGGAATATGTTTATTAATTATTATTCTACTATGTATTTCTCGATAAAATAATAAAAAAGAGGTGAAAAAAAATGGATGTTGTAATATATTCAGATGGTGCTGCAAGAGGTAATCCGGGACGCGGCGGATATGGAACGATAATACTATATGAAGATAGTGAAGGTAATAAGTTTCAGAAGGAACTAACTGCTGGTTATATAAAAACCACAAATAACCGAATGGAACTAATTGGTGCCATCAGAGGTCTTCAAGCATTAAACACACCATGCAAAGTATCGCTTTATTCAGATAGCCAGTACCTATGTAATGCATTCAATAAGGGATGGATATGGAGCTGGCTTAAAAAGAAATGGAAGAAAGCTGATGGCCAGTCAGTAAAAAATGTAGACCTTTGGAAAGATCTTTTAAAACTCATAAAAATACATGAGGTTAAATTTATATGGATCAAAGGTCATGATGGAAATGAATTCAATGAGCGGTGTGATAAGTTAGCTACAGATTCTGCTGATAACAATGCTACTCTTGAAGATAAAAATTATTCGGACGAGGGTGAGGCGGATGTATAAAGCATCTATGGAACTTGGTAGAATTAATAAAGTTATAAAATTAAAATTTGAACTTATTATTCAGTCCGATGATGAGAAAAAAAATTATCAAAAGTTGATCAATAAGTTTAATTTTAATGGTAATAATTATCTTAAATTAAATCCAAGACCATTTGTTGTGGTAGACATATCTTCAAAAATTGATGAAGCATGGTCGACAAATCAGTCGTTTTCATTAACTAAACCATATATGTTTATGTTTATAAGTGCACTATCATCAATGATTTCTGAGTATAGAACGATAAAAGATTTATTTTACTATAATACCAATAATGATTTGGTGTATAATAATAGATATACTGAATTGGTAAGTAAAAATATATCTGTTTCATCAGGTAAACATGTGCGATTAGAACCATGTGTTATTAGAAATGATGAAGTACAAGATAAAGCATATGAAGGTTGTATCATGTATATTAATACAAGAGATAACTTTGCATATATGACATACACAGAAATGGAGTATCTACTATATTCTTTAAAAAATGTAAACATGGATACCATGGCACTAGAACTAATCAATCATGTTACCATTTTAAAAAATGTAGAAATAAATAGTAAAAAATTCAAGTCATTGTCTGAGATATTAGAAACTAAACTTGTAAATAATAAGCAAAGCGATGTATCTAAGGTTACTGAAGAAACAGAAAAAATATCTAATTCTAAGGATGATGAAGATTGAATAAGTTCAAAAAGATACTATTCTCAATTTTTGATTCTGTTGGTGGATTTCTTATCATGCTAATATCAATACCAATACTATCAATAGTCTTAATACTATTAGGTATTATTGGTCTAACATATGCTGTTTTAATAATTTTACAGTATATAGAAATTTTTATAGTAAAAATATGGCATTCTATAGATATTATATTAGCATTTATAGAAGTCAAAAAATTAAAAAATAATTATGATATCATTATTGATTTGAAATCAATAAATGAATATTTGAAAGGAAGTAATTATAATGAGTAAAACATTTTTCACTGCAGACACACACTTCGGTTCTGAGAGGACTCTAACACTATCTAGGAGACCCTTTGATAATGTTGAAGAGATGAATCGGAATCTGATAGAGCAATACAATAAACTTGTATCAGATGATGATACTGTTTATCATCTCGGAGACTTTGGTGATTACAGTTTTGCAAAACAGTTATCAGGTAAAATTGTTCTTGTATGGGGTAACTATGAACTTAGAGAATTCATTAACGAATTTTCTGTCAGGTCTCTGTTTAGAATACCTGATACTTTTTCGGATGAAGATGTGTGGTCATATATAACAACACATGAGCATGATGCTGAAAAGATGGAAGCTCTTTCTAATTATGAAAGAGAGTTTAATAGCAAACTTTATGAAAAAGGTAATTTTCATAATATAATAAATTTTGATGGTATGGGTCTGAATATTCAGAAAGGTACTAAAAACCTGTGGGTACGTTTGTGTCATGAGCCCACACAGTGTTTAGTGGATGTTGACCTTAACTCAGAAATGAATTTGTTTGGTCATATTCATGGAAGACAGCTTGTAAAACAATATGGTTTGGATGTTGGTGTTGATGGTCATCATTTCAGACCTATAGATGTTGATACAGTTTTCTTCTATCAGGAAGCAATACTGAAACATTATGATGTAAATGTATTTCTCTAATTAAAAAAAGAGAATGGTGACATAAAAATCACCATTCTCTTTTTTATTTTATAAGCAATATTGTTGTTTACTTTTTTGTGTTTTATTTTATACTTCACTTTATTCTAATAAATATATATTATTTTTACGGAATAAGTTAATCAAAAAAGAATGAAAGGATTGTGTTAACTATGAAATTTCCACAGTTTTTATTAGCCGATGACGAGAGGACATTCCAAGTCATTGGAGAAATAACCAAAAACGATGATGAAGCAACTGGCATCTTTGTTGATGGAAAAGGGTATATTGATGAAAATGGATATATCTGGATTCATTCAGGTTCTGGTAAACCTAAGAATGCAAATCAGTTACCATATTTTTGGTTTGAAAATGGTAAGAAGAAATTTTCCGAACCAAATAAAAAAGTTTTTGATGTCTATAATTCATCAAAGTTGAAAGACATGAGTATCGGTATTATAGTTGATAATACCAAGGAAGGTGAGGAACTTTATTCTGAACAGGCAATAAATGATATGAATTCTGCTGCAGAAGTCTATGTTCCTACGTATAAAGACACTGATGATTTTCTAAAGAAGTTAATTAAGACTGCTATTGTAGAAAAAGGTGTAGACATTGCTAGGCTGAAATATAAAATGCCTGAGAAGTATATACTTCCTAATATGAAAGCAGCTCTCAATGGAGATACAAAAATGTCAGTGTTATATTTTATAACATGGGCTGAATTATTAGGTCTTGACTTTATGGTTGTACTGAATGATAACGGCTCGGATCCTATCGACCCGTTAAAGCAGTCACTCATATACGATAGTACAAAGGATAGAGTTTTAAGGGAGAGTGAAATGAAATGAAATTAAATCTCGATACCTATGAAATGGTATTTAAAAAGGAACCAAAGGTTCGTGGTAAATTTATTAATAGAGAACTTTCATTGATTGATTTTGATGAGAGAGTCTTATTTTGTGCAACTGATAAAGAAGTTCCTTTAAATGAAAGGTTAAACTTTTTATCAATTACGGATTCTAATCTTACCGAAATGATATCCGTGAGATTTGCCAATGCATTTCATAATAAAGATACTGAGCCTTATGGTAAGATTCTCAAGAAAATTATCTCATTTAAGAAAGCTCAAAATGATGTTTATACTTCATTAAAAAATGAACTTGGGAAAAATGGAATAAAATTCATGAAAGTATCTAATCTTGATAAAAAAGAAAGAGCAAAACTTTATAATGAATATATGAGAAACATTTTTCCTTTGTTAACACCTGTGAATGTTAGAATAAATGATATTCCGGATATATCATCGGGTGAGTTATGTCTAGCAGTCACGATAATGAATGGTTCTATTGATGAACTTATTATGATACCATTAGGTAATATAGATAAGATTTATCAAATCGGAAATAAAGTGCTAATGATAGAAGACATAATATTCAGTTTTATGTCTGATACGTTATTCATTAATAAAGAAATAACGTCGAAAGGTATTTTTAGAATTATTCGTGATGGGTCTGTTATTCTATCTCATGATACTAGTCGTTTTATAGTAGATAGAATGACTGATACTATAAAGAGACGTGAGCATGGAACTCCAATATTTGTTGAGGTCAATAAAGAGGCTTCCGATAGTTTAACAGATATGATTATGAATATTTTCAAGATACCTAATAATCATATCTACAGTGATTCAAGTATCATTTATTATCAAAGGTTTTCTCAGCCTTTACTTGATTCTAAGGAATCGTATAAGGCATTTAAGCCGTATGAATATGAAAATGAAGAGAATTACCATGACATGTTTGATGCAATAAGCCATGAGGATATATTACTTCATCATCCATATGATAGTTATGAAACCGTTGTGAAGTTTATTCAACATGCTGCTGTTGATAAAGATGTTAAAGCCATCAAACAAACACTTTATAGAGTTTCATCTGTTGATTCTCCAATAGTTGAAGCTCTTTGTACTGCCGCTAGAAACGGTAAAAAGGTTTCAGTACTGATAGAAATAAAGGCTAGGTTTGATGAGGAAAATAATATCAAACTCATATCCAAACTTCAAAACGCTGGTGCCGTAGTTATTCTTGGTAATGAATATCTAAAAACACATTGTAAACTTTGCGTTATAATACGTAAAGAAAATGATAAATTGAAGATATACAGCCATGTTGCTACTGGTAACTATAATGAAAAAACATCTAGAATTTATACAGATATTTCATATTTTACCAGCCGGCAAAAAGTTGGAAATGACTTACTGCATATATTTAACATTCTATCTGGACATTCTAATCCTGATGAAAAATTACAAAAGATATACTATTCTCCAGTCACACTAAGAAAACAGCTCATTAGTTGTATTGATAGAGAAATAGCACTTGCTAAGAAAGGTAAGAAAGCTGAAATATTTATGAAAATAAACTCTTTATCCGATAAAATAATGGCTGATAAAATCTATGAAGCTGCTGATAAAGGAGTTAGTGTATATATCATATGCAGAGGAGTATGCAGCATTGTACCAAGAAAAAATCTATATATCAAATCTATTGTAGGTAGATTTCTTGAACACAGCAGAATATATTATTTTGGTAATGGTAAAAACCATGAATATTATATATCTTCTGCTGATCTTTTGACTCGTAATCTTGATAAACGAGTTGAAACGTTAATTTCACTTAAGGACTCTGCTGTAGTAAAACAGCTTAAGTGGATAATTGACGTGTATAAGAATGACAATTCAAATTCTTTCATTATGCTTAAAGACGGAAAATGGCATAAAAAGAAAGGTGACTTCTCATGCCACGATTGGTTTATAAAGCATACTAATGACAGAAAAAAGATTAAGAAAGGATAATGATGAATATTATGAATAATACTATTAATGAAATATTTAATGTAATGAATTTTGTGGTTAATGATATTGCTTCAGAAACGATTTCAACTGTTTCTGAAGCGTGTGAGTTAATATCAGCCATATCTAAGTTTATGATAGGTAAAAAAGATGACTCTGCTAAGGCTGAAATGTCTAGTATTATTTCGTCTATAGATGATCTTAATTTACTAGGATTACATCTTTTTAAAATTGAGTTATCACTAAGCTATGCTAATGAACAGATAGCTTTGATATCTGGTTCATCAGATAGTGCATGGAAAATAATGTATCTGATATCAGAACTTTTTCAAAGTTTAAATTCAGCAGGAAACAAAGCTAATGATGTCGATGTTAATAAGAATAATCAATCTGATGAAAAAACAGAATTAAAGAATAAAATTAATGAACTTAAAGAACTTGCGGAGTTTTTCGATATTGCTGTTATATCAGCACAACAGCTTAACCGTGTAGGTGCAAGTGTTGTAGATACTACTGCGATAGAAATGAGAACTGAAATTATCACACTTGTTCAGTCTTACTGTAATATGTACGGCTATAATGTACAGTTCATTACATTAAATGAAGACGGAAGAATTGTAACAATAGATAACGTTACAAATTAAAAATATGAATAACTATTATCTCTGATACAAGGAGATAATGTTAATAAAAACATTTTTATATTGAAAGGACGGATGGTTATGAATTTCATGACTGCAAAAACAAAAATTGAGGATATGCTGAGCACTCGCCAGCAGATTTTCAAGGAGACTGCTGACCTTGTGGCAGGGTCAATTATTGACCGTGCACAAACAAAGGGAATCAATAACATTGATTCCAACGTAAGAGACATAGACACTCTCCTTGCAGGTTTCTCAGCGGAAGAGAGAGTGACAATTCTCGAAATGGCTATCGTAAAGCTTGCTGCAAACGGTAAGTTTGGTTATAATAACGATAGCGGTAAGAAGAAAGACGGTGGCGGAAACTACAATCGATTTCTTGGAGGAAATCGTTATTAATTAAAACAAGGGGTTGAGAATATAAAAGTATTCTCAACCCCTTTATTTTTTATAAGGAAGTGATAATTATATGTCTGAAATACGTGTATTTCATTCACATATTGAAGTGTATCCATATAAACAAGGTGATATGTTTCCATTGGAAAAGATATTATCTAAATTTGATACTATTACACACAGATATATTCCCATTGGATATTTTATTCAAAATAATATTCTGTATTTACCAAGGGGAATTAGTTTATCTATGTTGCAGGGTATGTTTAATAATATACCAACTATAGAAAGAGAACATGACCCCTGTGCCAAAATAAAAAAATGCAAGATGACATATGAACCAAAAAATCGTATACAAGAAGAAGCAATATCATTTCTTACTTCTACTGGAAAATTTCAACCGGGAGCTGAATTTTCACAATTTAGTTTAAACTTAGATACCGGTGATGGTAAAACGTTTTGTATGTGTAGTGCTATTCTTAAGTTAGGACTCAAATCTATAATAATTACACATAAAGAACGAATCAAAGAACAATGGATAAAAACTTTCATAGAAATGTCTACAGTTAGTGAAACGCAGTTATATGATATAAGTGGTTCAGAATCTATTGATTTAATAATGAAAGGTAATGTAAAAGCAGATATATACTTTGTCAATCATCAAACGTTGAGTTCATATGCAAGAGTTCATGGGTGGACAGCTATACGAGATTTTTTTAAGAAAATTAAAGTTGGGATAAAAGTAGTTGATGAAGCCCATAAGTTCTTTGAAAACTCATTGATGATAGACTACTTTTCAAATGTAAAGAAATCATTTTATCTCACTGCTACATTTACTAGAAGTGATCCTAAAGAAATAAAAATATTTAAATCAGCTTACTCGTCAGTATATCGTTTTGGCGAAGAGACGATGGATTATGAAGAAAAACGTAAGCACATAGTATTTATAGTTGTTTATTATCACAGCAGACCAACACTGCAACAACGAAATCTTATTTCAACATCTTATGGATTTTCATCATATAGATATATTGATTATGCATTAAATGAAGAAAATAACAGTATGATGAAGGTTCTTCAAAGAATAATTACTCAGACAGAAAATCTTAATGGTAAGACTCTTATTATATCTCCAAAGATTGAATCTGTTGAATATATTGCAAAAGAACTTGATAAGTATACAGATAAAACAGTTGGTACTGTTCATAGTAAGAACAGTGTTAAACAGAATGAACGTGGAATTAATTCGGATATCATATCATCTACAGTAAAATCAATAGGTGAGGGTGATGATATTAAAGGATTAAGGATACTGATTAATCTAGAACCAATAGGGTCAAAAGCATTAGCTGACCAATTACGTGGTAGATTACGTGAGTATTCTCATGATGATGATACATTCATGTTTTATCCAGTAGACACATCTATCAATGAAACTGTGGTATTTTTAAAAAGAATTATGCCAGTAATGAAAAAGAAATGTAAAGAAATAATAATGATACACATGGATGATATTTAGATAAAATTAAGAAACGGATTACTTTAATCCGTTTCTTAATTTTTTTTTAGGTATATATTATTTTTATATATTTAAAATAAATTTAGGAGGTTTTACTATGATGAAAAAACTTTTACAAAAAATATTTGGTGGTGATATTTTAATTATTAATGCGTTTATATCATCTCTAATGTTTGCAGTAGTGTTACCGTATAATCAAAAAGCCATCTTTTCAGTATTACCTGAAAAATACTATTCAATGTCAGTAATACTTGAGTGTATTGGGGTGGTTGTGTATTCTAAATTATGGAATACTTATCGAGAAAAATTATATAAAAGATTTGTTTTGTTTTCGGTATTCGATTCATTACATTTCATTGTATCACTTCTCTTATATTTGCTAACAAAAAGCATAGTAGTTTACTATATAATAGACACCATACTTTTTACTATATTTTCCAGAAATGTGATTTCTGGATGCAATACATTGTTAGCAAAGAGATATAGTGACCCTGAAAAGCGGAATTGTTATGATAACAATATAGCATCAGTCTCTGGTGTTGCTACAATATTAGGTAGTAGCTTGTCAATAATGGTTTCGCATATAGGATTTATATTCGTTGTTATAATAATTACAATATTGAATTTGATTGACAATATCTTATTCATAGTTGTAAAAATAAAACAAGACAAACATGAATAAAGATGAAAGAATATAGGTATGCGCCTATATTCTTTTTTTATTATAAAACCGTAAACTTAATAATTTCATATATATAATATTTTAGTGTAATAAGATAAATGATATCTTAATCTAACTTCATAGCGAAGGCGTCAGATTAAGATATTATATAGATTATTACATAAACAGCAGTAAGTGGTTTCTCGGAACTTTTATACGTTCCCTCTGTTTACCACAGTCAATAAAACAGAGTATAAGTACAATAAGGAGGTACTTATTATGACATTAACAGAAAAAATGGAATTAGCAGAGTTGATTCGTGGTATCGTTCGTGAAGAGCTGCAGAGAGTGCTTGCGGAAAATAATAAAACTGTAGACAGCGGCACTACTACAACTACCATCGGCAGCACTGAAAATGCAAAGGCTTATTTGAAGAAAATAAGCCCGATGATGAGTGAGTATGTGAGCCGATATACCCTCTATGATATCAGCAAAGAAATGAAGTCAGTACTTACAGCTGACGAAATAAAGTACGTCATTATCCACCTGGACTCAAATAACTTGTGTAGCAAGAAAAACAGCAGAGACCTAAGTGAGATGCTGTTTAAGTAACAATAAGTGCAGTGTGAACAATTGTTCACACTGCACTTTATTTTTTTATTCAATTACAAAATATTTTCTTAAATAATCTTCCTGTGATAAATATTTTTTTTCATTTAGTTTACCATGTTTTTTATTATAGGCTTCTTCTCTTCTAGTTTCGGCATCAGCACGTATTTTATCAATATCATGTTTTCGTTTATTCTCTCTTTTACGAGATATAAAATTAAACTGTCTTCTACTAGAATATCTAAGCATATAAATTTCTCCTTATTATAATAACATTGAGTCTACATCAATTTGTCTGGATTTTACTAAGTTTTCATGGAATTTTTTCATTCCTAAACGTTTGGTAGTTTCAGCAGGACGGGAACATAATAAACCTATATTAATTTTACCAAGTTTATAATAGAAGTCACCTGCACATTTGTTACACAGGCATTTAGTATTTCCATATCCTACACAGAACATGGGGCTTCTTAATTTAACAGTTTTGCCGATATATTTAGGAAGTACCTCGTTTGTCAAACAAATAAGTTTTGAACCTTCAATAATATATCTATATGCAAAATCGTCATAACCTTTTTGAGGTATAGTAATAGTTAAATATCCTAAACTTCCACAATCTGAATCTTTAGGTCCTAATACTTCTGCTTGCATTGCAGAGATAAGTTCTTTTGAAAGATAACCAGATACTGCTGTACCCTTTGCTTTAGGATAAGCTCCTCCAATAATTTCATTAGAGTGTGCAGGAATATCTTTTTTATCAAGACCATCAAGTAATGCATTAGTTAGAATATTAAATCCACCATACATTTCATTTTTAATTGCACCTCTCATAAGGTACATGTTTTTATAGTTATTACCTATTGAACCACGAGCACCAGACACATAAAGATCCATACCAATATCATCTTTAAGAGCTTCTTTTGTTTTAGCAATAAGTTCTTTTTCAATGAGCTCAGATGCTTTCGGGTCTCCATTAGCGAGTTCATTTTTATACTTTTCTAAGAGCTCCTTTTTCAGTTTCTTTACTTCGGGTGGAACTTTAAGAATTGTTGGTGTAAATGATGTTGTTATTACTGCATGAAATTGGAGACCTAACCAGTCACGCATATCTGTATATTTATACATCTGATCAACTGTTATTTTGTCATCTTTTAATCCTGCAGTTATAGTATTTTCTACTTTTCCAAATCCACCATCATCAAGTACGTAATTGACATATCCAAGTATATTTCCTAATCCAACTTCTTCAATCATTAATTTATTAAAAATAAATCTACCTAAAGTTGTTTTTGTAGGACTTGATACTAATGGATATTCACTTGGAGTTATTGTTAATATATCAGTACATGAATATTTTGATTTACTTGCTTTTATAGGTTTTTTAACTTTTTCTTCAGGTTTCGTAGTTTCTACTGTTTCAATATTAACAGTATTACCAAACCACTCAACTAATTTAGAAAAAGTTATATCACCGGGTTTTAATGAAGTGAAGTATTCGGCATCTTCATTACTAAGGACTCTATCAGAAGATTTTGGCTCTTTAGTCATTGTGTAGAATGTCTGTATAGCCTCATTTTCAACTTTACGTATATTTTTACCAGAAGCATTTATAAAGTACGATTTACTATTCATAGCACGTCTACATTCTTCATTAGCTTCCTGAGTAAAAACAATTTTAACAGTCGTTTGGTCACCATCATAGTCGCCATCGAGTCCAGGTAAATATGAATTCGAGAACTGGACAGAATCAATGAATTTACTAGCCATTTTATCTGCGGGAACATCAAATTCTATACTTGGATACCACGGATATACTTGGCCATTGTATGAAGCTACAATAGTCTTTGTTGTTGATACTACTCTTATTTTTGCTAAGAATATACCAAACTCATCAAGTAGAGGATAACGTGTTACAAGACAGTATTTATCTTTTGTAACATCATACGCAGCCATATATAAAATATCTGTCCATGTCAGATATCTATTAGCTTGTGTTGCTAACTCTACTTGAGTGTTAGGATCTAATATTTTTCCTTTAAATCTTAAATAACCTTTTTTATTAGTACCTTCTAATGGAACTTCAATCTTATTAAATCTTGACTCAGGGTCTTTGATATAGAGATCAATCATTTTCTTAAAATATTTTTCGTTAAATGTTGATGACGGATCTTTTAACTTAACTAAGCCAGTATCAGCATTGTTAAAACCATATACAGCATTTGCTATTTGACTATTGTCAATAACCTCTCTCTCAAAAAAGTTTTTGACCCAATACATAATAAATGGATACGCCAAGCTACAAACTTGTGATATAGGAATTGCTGCATGTCTGAAATCAGTTAACATGTCTTCAGGTCTTTCAGCATGAAACGTGGGTGCTGTTATAACAGTACGTGTACAATAGTCAACGTTTCTTCCTAATAAGTATTTACGTAGTAATCCATTTTTCTTTTCAAGCTTTGTTTTAAAATAATCATATATTTCAACAAGAGTATTCTGTATATTAAAATTAGTAGCACTAAACTGGAAATCAAAGACATCTTTATCTTTAACAAGATTGGTATATCTAATTAATTGCGAATATAATTGATTTATATTTCCAGTTTCACCGCTACCACTTTTACTATATGTTACATCTCTATAAAAAGCAGGTATTACTAAGCAATAATGAATAAATATTTCATTTTTTTTACTTTTGGTAATAAGGTCAATTCTTTCATTACGCATGCCTTGTTCTATAGAGTATTCCCATTTTATTTTATTCCAGTTATTATAAAGGAAATCTAAACCAGTATCTCCATTATCATCTTTTACAAGTCTTCCATCCTTATCAATAGAATAATACTCCTCACCGTTTATAATTCTTTCTACATTTCTATACAAACGTTTCAATGCTTTATAAATATGAGGATGAAAAAAATAACCATGAAGATTGATATATGCAAAAGTTTCTTTTCTGGATTTTGTTGTTATTCCAAAAATTTCATTAGATATTAATCCATTTGGATGAGGTATACCTCCTCTTTGAAATAAAACACCAGATGTAACTTCTTGTAGATGATTCAATTCAATGAATTCTTCCATATTGAATAAATCAATTTTCAAATTTATCACATCCTTTATATTAAATATTAACCTATTGTTTTTAATGGGTATTTTTAGAAACAGACAAATATATAAATATTTTTTTAGAAATGAGGGTAATGATAGATATGTTTAATAATGACTTATTTACTGAAGCATATTCAGGTAAAACTAAGACTCTTTTGAAAATAGAAAAACTTTTGGATGATATGTGTAATAGAATGAAAGTAGACCCGGATGCTGACTATACCAATTCGTTTGAAAATAAGCAAATCTGTAATCTTTTTAAAGAACAATTTGGATTTAAAAATGTATATATAATTTGGAAAAGAACTCCTAGAATGGCTCCCAATGCATTTACATTAATGAGCGTTAATGTATTATGGAGAGATAAAGGAAAATTCTATGATAAGAACAAAAAAAATTTTTATGATAAACAACATAAACATACAGTATATATTGAAGTATCACAATCAATGGCTAGAGATATAGACTTGAGTGGTGCTGAATATTTAGCTATAATTTTACATGAAATTGGACATAATTTTGATACAAGCCCTTATATGGTAATTTCTGTAATATTTACTTGGATTAAATTATTGGCTGAGGTTATAACCAAAACTGTTATAATAGATCCTGAAACACAAGAGGAAATAGTCATGAAGGGAATCAATCCTCAAGCAATTTTATCAATGGTAGTTAATACTAATCCAGGTAAAACCGTTTATGGATCAATTCAACAAGCATTTGAATACATCAAGGATAAATTTAAACCTATAAAAAGATTTATGTCATTTTTAAGGATGATAACCAGTGAATTATATAAAGCTATAGTAAAAGTTACTACTCCTATTTTAATAGTTCCTCAGACTATAATGTATGGTATATTAAGTCCTGTATATCATTTAATGACTGTTCCGACACGTAAAACAGAAATATATGCTGATTCATTTGCATTATATTATGGCTATAGTGTTGAACTTTCCAGGGCACTTGATAAACTTACTGACGGACTAATGATACGTAATAGTAAAGGAAAAGTTGTTGATCTCACTGGTATTAACAGGGTACTTACAGATATTGCCATGACACAATATTATTTAACACTGGTTCTTATTGGTGCAGACCACGGGTCTAATGAAACACGTTTATTAACAAATATGAAAATTATTGAAAAAGAATTAAACGAAAATAAATATCCACCCGAAGTAGAAAAAGATCTGAGAAATCAGATAAATGGATTAAAAGAAGTATATAGTGTATTTAAATCTGGAGGGGAACAATCATTAACTCTTTTAGGTGGTGCACGTGAAATAGTTGAATCAATATTTGGGGGAAGATCTGATTATATAGCTAAGTTTTTCCCATCATATATTGCAACTAAAAATGATGAACCTTTAAATTTAGAAGAATCTACTAATACAGAAATCGATGATATAATTGATTCAATTATATCAAATGATGAGTAAATAAAAAAGAATCTGATACTTATCGTTAGTATCAGATTCTTTATTGTCATGTATTAGAAGAAGGATTATGTGGCATAGCTCTCATCTCAACCATTAGATTAGCGATAAATGAGTCACCATTTTCTTGTAGGTATTTTTGATATCTATCCTCAAGTGCTTGTAAGACATATACTTCAATATATCCTTTTGCTTGACTATCATAATATTGCAGGGTGATAAAAGATCGTATGCTTTCTTTATCGGATTCTATCAATAAATTCATGTTAGAATGGACTACATCTATTTTTGTATTTATTTGCTCTTGTTTTTCTTCGTATTTTGTCATCCTCGTTATTATTGCTTGATCTTTTTCTTCACTTAATTCTTTAAATTCACTCATCTTTGTATTAATATCGGTAATAGTACTATTAAAATTAGCAGACATATCTCTTACACTTTGAGCAAGTTCTAACATTTCATCTTTAAATTCAGTATTATCGCGACTTTCATTTGCCTTTTGTAATATTTCAGCATCATGTTCAGCTATTTGTTTTTTTAATGTTTTATAAGCCTTAAGTATAAAACCACCACAAACAACAATAACCGATAGAGCTATACCGAGCCCTGGAGCGACTGAATTCATAAAATCAATAAATGTTCCCTCCATAATTCATATACCCTCCTTAGGTAGAAAAATGTATTATTATTGAATTGTTTTTATATGACTACAAGCTACTCAATAATTATAAATATATACAACATATAAATAAGGTTTTTTTATTATGCACTAATTTTTCGTCCTTCCTGTGAAAATAATGTGATAGCAAAATAATTTGCTATCACATTATTTTTTTACTTCCTATTAATATCGAGATAATTGGCTAAATAATACTTATCTTCTCGGTTTTTATTAAACCCAAGATCAATTATATCAACTGGATATGATGAGAACATGTCGTTATGAGTTATTAGAAAACTTTGTTCAGAACCAATTCTATCTATTTGATTTTCCAGTATTCTTATAAATTTTTCTCTGTTCTTTATATCTAATGGTCCATCAATTTCATCTAATAGCATTATATTATATTTACTTAATGTTTGTGATGCTAAACCGAATGATAGTGCTATTGATAAGAAACTCAATTCTCCTTGTGATGCATATTTAACATCGTTTATTAACTCTCCTCTATTATAAAAGGGAATTGAAAACTCGGTAGGAGTAATTTTAAAATCGTCCAGATATATTTGACCATTAAAGGCTATATCCAATAATTCATTTGTTATTTCAACAGTATTACCAAGATAGCTTTTTATATAGTATAATGGCATTCCTTTTTTCGATGACAATGCCTCTTTGGTTAATGTCATTTCATCAAATTTTATATTGTATAAATCTAATTCTTTTTTAATAGAATCATATTGATCAATATTTGATTGTAATTTTTGTATTTCAGATGATAAGGTATCGATACTAAATTTAACTTTATCAATATCACGTTCACATTCTCTAGCATTATCTCTGTTTTTTATATAAGAATTATAGTCATTAAAAAGTTTTTCATAAAGAGCTTCTAACTCATCATGTTTTTCGAAAGTTTCTTTCAAATCATTATATGTCTCAATCGTATTTGTATCATCTTTGATTCTCTCAGATAATTTTGATATTATCTTTTTAAGATCTATAATCTGTTCTTGATATTCATTTATTTGATTACTAATGGATTCCATTTGTTCTGATATATATTTAAAGTTAGATGTCTTTTCATATCTTGATATGGATTTTTCAAGTTCTACCATTTTACTAGTTAACGATACATAATTATCATATTCTGTTACGGTTGAGAGAACATCATTCATTGCAGTTTCATTAAATATCCGAGTGCATGCTGCGATTGAATTGTAGATATTTACTGTTTTAAAATCATTTTGTATACTGGGTGGTAATCTCTCTATTATAGATTTATAATCTGCAAATGAAAGTAATACATCTCTTATATTTTGATATGCATATTCCATATCTTTATAAAAAGATAAATCTTTTTTAGACTCATGTTCAACTTCACTATTCTCGAGTAAATTCTTTACTTGAATCCATAACTGTTTTGCTTCACACTTATCATTATTACAGTTTTCAAATATTTTAGTATCATTAACTGTACTCATTCTTCTGGAGACAGTTTTTAAAAACAACATCTGACTATCTTCATCAGAGTCTAAACCCATAATATGAGTATTTATATATTGTATCACATTACGATTATCTTGTAATAATGAAATAATCTTCGACACAACTTTTTTTCCAAATTCATAAGTTTTATCAAGTTTATTTTGTGTATTTTTTATAAATACATAAAATTTATCAAATTCATCTTTGGTGAAATCATAGTTATATTCACCTAATAAAATTTCTATTGACGCTATTTTTTCTGTTAATTTTCTACGTTCCTCGATTAGAGATTGAAGTTCTTTGTCATTATTCTCCTCTTTTTGATATTGTACTTCAAGACTACGGTGTTGTTCCTGAAGTTGATTAAGTGTAGATAAATGATTTTGAATTAATATATTAGAGGAATCGATTTGTGCTTGATTGCGTATATTTTGCTTTTCCAATTCAATGATTTTAGATGCATAAAAAGAAGCATCTGTTGATTCTAAATCATTAGCATTTTCGAGAATTTTATTCATTTTATCTAATTTCTTTAATGTACTAGATAACCTATCTTTTAGTGTTGCAGTATCTTCTATTTTTTCTATTTCATGATTATATATTGATAAAAGACCTGATAATTTACCAAACTTTTCTTGCTCTTCTTCAACTCGTGCTTTCAAAATAACCAAACGTTGTTTTGCCTCTTTTTTATCTTGTATACCTAATTTATTCATTTTATCAACCAAATGTGATATCATCGCTTTTACTTGAATTAGGTCATTATTAATTTTTTTATAATATGAGAGAAAAATTCCTATTTCATCAAGAAGTTTACTCATGAAAGTTTTACGTTCAGTTTCTGTTAGGTTTATCATCGAGGTAACGTTACTACCTATTCTTATAAGTTTAAGATGATCTGGTTCGATACCTAACTCTATTCTTACAAGTTCTTTAAATGATGTAACATTTCCATTCTCATTTAATTCATTACCATTTTTAGATATATAAGATTTAACGGAATGATTTTTATTAGTTTCTTTATGAGCTTTATATATATGCTTAATTATATAATAATCATTATTATAAGAGATATGGATTTCTTTATATCCATCTAGACCTGAAAGTATAAGATTTAAACTATCACGTACGTCTAAATTTCCTACACCTGCAAATGGATGGAGTAGACTTAATATGGTAGTCTTACCCGAACCATTTGGTCCAATAAGTAAACAAACTTTATTCATTGTATTACTAAAATCAATACTGAATTCATTACAGTCCATTGCATTCTTTATAGCTGCAAAGTTTTTAAATATAATTTTTTCAATTTTCATAAAAATATTCCTTTCATTATAAAAGTCATTATTTTTAAGTTTTTTCAATAATATAAACATATAAATAACTCATATTTGTTCGTTTTTTTAAAATTCCAAGTTTTGACGTTAGAATATTCATATATGTTGGATACACCTCCACATATAATCTATTATGATTATAAGCTAACTTAAAAAATTTCCATCTAACGTTAGGCTTGTTATTATATATGCCCAGCGGTATAATGACTGCAACTTTAACTAACTCTTTGACCGCACTGCTCAAAACGATCACTTTAGTTATTGGCTTAATTGCAATAACACTGTCATTTGTTTTTTGGTCCTCCGATGTACAATATTACAAGTCATTATACTACTCCTAAAAAATTGTGAGAGTGTACTATAAAGTACACTCTCACATGTTTTTTTATTTTAGATTATAAATAGATTTTATCATATCGTTAACATTCTCAACATTTACACATACTAAAATTCTATATGTGTAGTATGGTGATTTATTATTAAAATATATTGTCATTGTTCTATAATCAATTCTGTAATCAGTATTTTCATGTTGTATTATACCTTGTCTTCGAACTTTTATATCTAAAAATTCAAGTAAAGGTAAACCGTTATCAAGGTGATATTTTATATTAGCTCTCAGTGAATTATTGAGAAGTTCGTCTATACAAATAGAGTCAAATTCTTTTTCAAGTCTGCACGAAGCTTTACTAAATAAGTGCCACCCTGGTCTAAGATTTAAATCTTCTCGTGTAAGAACATCTGTAAATACTGGTATAAGTTTATCAGATTCAGCATCAATTTTAGGAAGTTTGATATTATAGATATTATCATTGAATATGTAATAAAAGCCTGTACTATAGAATTCGAGTCTCATGGAGAATGATACCTGATATTGATTCATAATATGACCGTTCTTTTCACCTTCATCCCAACTCAAATCTGAGAACATTGTATCTATATGAGTAGGATAGTATCTATAAAATTCTCTAGTACCACTACTACCTTGAAGTTTATATGTGACAGGTGACATTGAGTTTTGTTCAAGATATTGTAAGAATGTTTTAGTGGAATTATCAGCATCAAATAATGGTATACCTGAAATATCGGATACTATTTTTAACATTTCTTGTGGAATGTAACTCTCTAAGAACACTGGTTCAAATCTTGAACTATTCCATACAATGGCGTTTTGTAAATAATGAACATAATCGATTTGATTCATTAATGTTGAAAATATCATTATTACATCGACATATAATATCGAACGATTTTGTTGATATTTTATTATTAGATCATTCCGGGGATCCTCAAAGAACGGCTGAAGATTTGTGGCACCTCTAGTATGATATAAATTATACTGTCTCTCTATAAGAGGTGTTCCTTTAAGAAAACGTTCCTCATCCTCTGTTCCTATTCTCGGTCTAAAGATTATCATCGGTTTCGTTTTCTTAAGGAATTCATGATTAGTACTTCTTATTTGTCTATGAGCAATTTTTGAATTAACATGAATTGTTTTAAACAAATCTTCGGGCATTATGTCAAGAACATGTTTTTGCGCCCATGCTAATACATTACCATATGTATGTGACATACTTGTCATCATACTCACAAATCGTTTATTTGGATTATATCTATTATCAAGGACTGATGCATCTACCATATGAAGACGTTTTTCTTCTTCTTCTTTTTCTTTTTGTAATCGTTGATATAAATACATTAAAAATTTCTCCTTTCACTTAAGGATTTGATGTATGTTAGTATTTTGTTTTTGAATGAAAATATAACACTGTATTAATATTTTATTAGAAAAAATAGAGAGGGGTCATACTAATGAAGAAAAAACTTATTTGTATTCTTGGTGATGAAAAATCAAAGAAATCAGAATTTGTAGCTCAAGCTATTAAATATGCAGATAATGAGAATTTCATAATGGACTATGTGATAGACGATAATATCGATTTGGAACATAGGAAGATTTTAAAAATGACTAATCCTAAAGAAATGAATGATATAATGACAAGTGTAATCAATCAAGACCTTCAAGTTATAGTTATTTTTATAGACAACCCATTTATTAAATTGAGTGACGAGTACAAAAAAATTAAAAGAATAATGAAATGTAAAGGATATAATAATAACAAAACCAATAAAATTACTTTTGATTCTTATGGTTTTACATTTATCAACTTACCAATTATAAGAAAGTATGAAATAAAAAGATTTGTTAACAATTGTAAGAAATTTATTAATAGTAACGCATATAATCCTGAAATATAAAAAAAAGAGAGTGTGTGAATAAATTTATTCACACACTCTTTAATATTAACCAATAAATTTCTTGATATATCTATGGATATATTTATTATCCATGACCCAATCGAGAAAATACAATGCTGAAATAGCTGTGGGTATTTCGTCATATTTACTAATGGCATACCTGCTTCTCATTATCGGTTTACTTTTCATAAACGCTTTATAAAGTTCTGGGCGTTTATTAAATTTAGTATCTTTTATTGCGTCACCAAGAGCGACCAATATATATTCATTATTGTCATTTATTTTTATCCCCTCAATTTTCTTAAACTTTGGGAGATTTGTTAAATCATAATCCCCCGATGCTAGAATATAGCTTAACCTGACAATCGTGAATATAACTTTATCATCTTCTCCGGAAGAGAAGAAGAATGATCTCGGTACTAATTCGATAAGATCATTCATCGCTTTTATAATAAGGCGGTTTTTATCCTTATTGTTAGAATCTTTTCGCCTATATGATGAATATAAAATATTCTTTAGAAGTATATTCCTATATTCATAATCATTAGTTACCTGCCTTATTAGATATATTACATCATCATATATATCTGAAATTTTCTGGTAACTTTCTTCATATTTATTAAAGTTACCAAACCTATTTTTTGTCATTTTCTCCAATGACCCAGTTATTAAAGACTGTATATAATGACTTAAAACCCTCAATCTAAATGTATAGGTTTTTGGGTCCATTGTCACATCCCAATGTAATATAGACTGAGACATGAAATTTTCGTCATTGATATTTATTCCATCATCTTTAATAACTAATTCATCATCATTCGTTGTTTCGAAATACGTATCACGTGGTATACCATTAATATCACATAACACTGTAGCTAAACTTGTTTCCAAATTTGCTGCTGAAATTTCGAATTGGTTTTTTGGCTCATACCCAATATCATGGTGTTTTAACCTAACACCATTATCTTTATCAAGAATATTACGGTTCTCGATAAACTCTAACATGTCATCCGATATAGCCTGCTTCTTCTTACTCATTTAATATCATTCCTTTCATTTATTTTTGATAAGAGTAAAATATTATACATAGTGATAATATATAAATAAAAGAAACGTATGTAGTTTTATCTACATACGTTTCTTTGTTAAAACCACTTATATTTTTTATATTCTTCATTAAAGAGTATGTACCTGAGCCAATCATCTACTAAAATTGCTATTAAAGAAATAAACACCCAAAGTATTGAAAAATACAAACATATCTGACCGTTTATATTAAATGGTAAATTAGAATAATCCCAAACATTTAAACCGAGTTTGATATTTACAATATACCCAGTTGTATATTCAAAGCATGTTATTATGAAACCACTTATAAGCATTTGTTTTATTACTGGCATATCCCAAGTATACCAATTATTTAATCCACCAATAACTATTCCACATACTCCAGCTAAAATAAACATAGATATATGTGAATAACCTCTAAAAAGAATTTCTAGATTAACATAGATAGAACCATTTGTAATAAACAAAACTAAGTATTTAAAAATACATTTAAGTATAAATTGAATTTTCTGTTTCATAAATATCACCTCCGAAAATTTTTTGAGACGGCATGATTAACTTAATCATGCCGTCTCAAAATAAGGGCGATTACACAAAAAAAATGTGTAATATGTCAGTACTTTAGGTTTAAAGTACTTTAAAAAATATGATAAAATAAATATTAAATTGTCGGTGTTAAAACCAAATGCATGATTTTATCATAATGTTAATTATTATTCAGGAGTATTGACATTAACAGGTTCATATTTTGAAAAATCAATGTCTACCTGAAGAATTTCATCAACAGATTCAGCATTTTTAATGAGAATTTCATTATGCTGCTGATACGTAACAATTGGTTTCACATACTCAAGCATCTTAAGATACAGTGTAACAAGTTCTTCAAATGTATACGGTACACACTCCTTACCAGTTTCATTCCATGTTAATGGAATTTCTATACCGATACTCTGTGCATATGTATATGCTTGAAGAACACCTGTAAGCTGATTCTGCTTATCAGATGTAACTGTATAGAGTTTATGGTTATATACCATAGGATTATTATATAAATATTTCTCGAGATTATTTTTATTTTTCTTGATTATATACTCCTTAACTTCATCAAGAGATAAATCATTGATATTTACTTCATATCTAAGTTCTGCAACGTTCTTAGAAAGATTATTGATTATCTCATCATAAGATAATGGAGGATAGACCTGAACACCATGCTCATCAGTAAAGATATTGGTATTCGGGTCATAGTAATGTTTATAGGCTTGAACATCATTATTTACTACTACTGCATAATCAAAGATTAAGTTTCTCTTAAAATCATCGAGTGCAGTTTTAGAGCTTATATCAATTATCATTTGAACTTGAAATTTTTCAATATCATCTTCAATAATGCGTTTTATAAGTGCGCCTTTCATTATATAAAACCTTCTTTCTTCTGAGGAAAACTATTAACTTATTGTTTTATAAATAAAATTAACAAGGTAGTGATAAAATGACACCACCTTGTTAATTTATTATATTTTAAATGAATTAAAGAAATCATCAACTTTATGAACAGTTTCAGGATTAATATTAGAATATATAATATTATCTTTATCTTTAATTATTGCATGCCTGTGTGAGTTATCTATACCAACTAATGATTCCATAGGGAGATCAAATGATTCCATAATCATTTGTGTATTCACATCAGTTCTTCCTACAGCTTCTAAAATTTCTTTAAGAGGAATCATTACATCATTTACTTTTTCCTTTAAATCATTTACTGATTCAGTAACCGTGTGAATAACTTTATTAATCGGTTTTACTCCACTTATTGCGTGAGCTTCTTTATGAGATGGATACCAGACTGCATCATATGTTATGAGTCTTCTTACGATAACTGTTGGCTTATTATTAATAAGCTTTAATGATGCTATAGCTCTGCAGCTAAATGATGGTTTCCATCCAGCCAATATTTCTTTACCAAATCCGATACCAATATCATTTTGAGCTGATTGAATCTTTCCTTGTAATAAGTTACCATGCATTTTAGGTTCCATAATTTTGAATGCTCGTTTTGCAGGAGGAACATTTTGTATTCTCTCAGGACTAAGTTTCTCATCAGCTTTTTCAGGTGTTGGATGGTCAAACTCACCAAACCAGCATCCATCACGCAGTAAACATTGAATTTTTTCTTGTTGAATACACTCCCATATATTATCAGCTTTATACATTCTCTGATTACGATTAATCACATCAAATGACTGAAGGTTAGTATCAAAAGTTACATAAAATAAGTTATTATTATTACATACATCAATATTATTGATGAATTTTTCACCACTAACATGTTCAGATATATACATTAATCCCATATCGTCAGTTAATGTATTTTTCACTTTTATCACATCCTTTTATTAGTTTTTTTTATTATAATACTGTATTAAAGTTATTTTATTCAATAATCTCTATTGCTATTTTACCATTAAAATAAAATTTACGTTCACCATTATATAAATATCCATCATTATACCAGTCAAGTTTAGCTGTTGATATCGGTATATAATAAGCATTTGGAATATAATCATCATCACCCACAACATCTATAGGGTGTGCTACAGTCATATGTCCCGTTGATTGTTGGTATGTCATATTATCATAATAGAATTCATTAGTAGTAGTATCAATAGTGGTTGTACATAAATAATTAGTACCAGATGAAGCAGCACCTGTAGGTACGGGAGACATATTTCTAAATACAGTTGATGGACGTATAACTCCAATATTATTTTTCTTTGTTTTTGCAAATATAATGGTACCTTGTGAGATATTTGCATAAGACGCTACATCAGTAATATTGCATATACTAAATCCAACACTATTATTATTTATTTTAAATATATATCCTATAAAATTATAGAAATGATTATCATAGTCATTAGTACCACCGCTAGCATCTGAATCATAGTATCCAGTAGATGATGAAGTGTATGAACGCAAAACTAATAAAGTACGATTATAAGGATTATTAATGATAGCCTTAAATGTATATAATATTTTATCGTTTTTAATGAAGCTGATTTCAGGTACAGGAAGTTCATCAGTAGTGCCTTCGCTGTATACATTACAAGTGATTGAATCAAAAAAATCAGGCATATTATTTTCAAACCAAGATTTTATATTTAAAAACAATGATGCATAATTAGAACATTTTCCAATAAAACATGTTTTTTGTACACCCATAGATATTCACCTCTATTTTTAATGATCTAATTGTACCGCTATAAAACCATTATAATAAAAAGGTAATCCTTCAATGTCAATAATAGCATCACTATAATAGTTCATTGTAAATTGTGCCATAGATACAGTATAACATGTTGGACAGTAATCATCATCACCTATTACCATAATTGGAGACAGTACAGTTTTTTCTGAAAGTGTGGGCTCAAAATAAATATTTGGATAACTCATTGTGTCATCAACGCTTTCTATCGTAGCACAATATAAATGATTATATTGTTCAACTGGTATTGTTGCTGAACTAATCGGTATTTTTACAGCCGTTCGAATATTAGAAGGTTGTATCATTGCGATATTACCATTATTAGTAATTGTAAAAATTATGATTCCTGGACTTCTCCATTTTTCATTTCCATCATTAATATTCTCAAAAGTAAATGCAATTGTTGTATCATTTATTAACAAAATTTCTGATATAAAATTTGAATACTTAAAAGTACCAATTTGTCCGCTGTTACTTACACCACGATTGCTTGCAGGTTCCCATAATGAACCTTTTGAATATATATATTGGAAAATATCGTATGTAAGGTAATCAGATCCAAGATTACCTAGATTTTTATATCTAAATAGTACAATATCATCTTTTTTAAAATCAATATAGTTATCTGCCGAATTAAATGATTCATTTTCAATATTCATATTATCACTATTTCCAGCATACCAATTAATGTATACCGAGTCAAAAAATTTTGAGAAAAATGATGAATAGTCTTCTTCTATTATTTTTTTTATTTTTAAACATGGCTTAGCGAATGAATATCCATTATCTCTATAATTCTTTTCCCTATTTATTTTTATTCTCTGAAAATTCATTATATAAATTCACCTCACTGTAATTCAATAGCAATAACGCCATTGTAATAAAATTCTCTCATCCCTATTTTTATTACACAATCTGAATTAGACCGTAGTTTAGCACTACTTGTTTGAAGTATGGATGTGTGTGGTAAATAATCATTATTTGGTAATGCTATTGGAGTGAAGCAGGTCTTTGTTCTTGTTTTACTCTCATAGCCATATGGTAAGTTAATGGCACTACTCGTCACATTTTTTGTAATTACCTGCAAATAATTATATTCTGTTTGTCTAGTACCATTTAAATACGTATCATTTACATGTATGCCGGCATAATGCAAAGATGGATTAACCGTTGCTATTTCAGCATCATGTGTTTTCATAAAAATTACTACTCCAGGTCTTCTGTATTGAAAATCAAGCTCGACATTGTTGCATAAAGAAAATGCAACAATATTTTCACTAATTTTAATTATTTCATAAATACAATTACAATACTCTGGAGAGGAACTATTTTTCATTAATGCCCAGTTACCCGAAACATCACTACCATCAGCACCATATGGTTTAGTATAATATCCATCTAATGTTTTTGATTTGAAAAGTAGTCTACTATATCTCACATCAAGACTACTATTACCCGGGTATGTTGAAATAATACTTTTAATTATTTCTTCATTTTCATAGAAGTTTATAACAGCTCCTCTGTTGTTATAAGATTTTACTGCCAAAGAATCATCAACCGCAATATTATCGAAAAAATTTGGCATATTTTCTTCAAACCAAGATTTTATATTATTAAACATTGCAGTATAATCATTAGGATTTTCTATTAGAAAGCGTTCTATACCCATATAGATATTTCACATCCTCTCATATTTATATAAAATGATATACGTATATTATATTTATACGTATATCATATATTTTTATTCTGTATTAATTTTTACTGCTATAAATCCATTATAATAATATAAATCACCATTAATATCAAGAATAGCATCATCATGTGGATCTACAATATATTGTGTAACTGGTGTATAATATACATCTGGAACATATTCATTACTATTATTAACTAATATAGGATTTAAAATAGTTTTACTACCATATACTGGTTTCCATGGTATATTATTATAAAATGATGTACCAGACATGGAATATGGAGACAAAACCTCAAGGTGATTATATGTATCAGGTGTTGACCATTCTACATACCAATGAAAAACATTACCGATTATTTTACTTGGTTTTATAGTACATATATTACCTTTATTAGTTTTTGTTATTATAATTATACCAGGTGATTTTCTACTATCTAAATTTTCTGGTACATATGATGTAAATGAAAGTGCGACAGTATTTTTATTGATTACAATAACTTCATACAAAAATGTTATATTTGTACAAAAATGCATATCGTTTTTTCTAGCGGTATTAGCGCCTGATGAAACATTACCACCTATTGAATTATCATATACTGAAACAAAAGAATTATAAAAAGTATTAGTTTTTACACGTGAACGTAAATTTAGACCATCTGCTTTTTCAATAGAATCATTCACATTAAATGTATAATAGGTTAAAAAGTTAAAATTATCATAGAAAAATTCGAAAATTCGTTCTTTAGTTAGACTTGGGTTTGTTCTTGTTGATGTTGTAAAAAAGAGACTACCATTATTATATAATGATAAAAATAGTTCTTGTAATTCATGCTGATTATCATCAATTTGATCGGATTTTGATAATATGTATCTTTGTATCATTTTTTATCACCCTCATTTCAACTCACTTTATTATATATAATACAACGGGGTCATATCTAAATGATATGTGTCAGCCCATTTGTTAATAAGTTCTTCTCTAGCAGATTCTGCATTAGACCAATCGTCTAATTTAAGATTGATATTTCCTATTGCAGTATTTAATTCTGAGTACATCTTAAGTGTAGGATATAAATTTGATTTTACATCTAACATAGCTAATTGTATGAATGAGTCCCTACAAGTTTCTGGTATCGATGCTAATGATTTATCATGTTCAAATCCTAAATCCAGCACTATTGAAGAACTACTATATATATTATAAAGATATAATTTTCTAGGGTATTCAAATTTAAATGTCATTTTCGGCATCATTGTACTGATAAGATGTGCACCAGCATTTGCAAGCATTGTTTGATTAATTACATTACCTGTCATAAGTGGCATACCACCACCATAATATCCTAAACCAGAAAGGCATGAATCATCATAGGTGACATCAAAAACGTATAATAATTTTCGATTTTTAAAATCTGGAAGTAAATATACTTCATACTGGTCTGTTTTTTCTAACCTTTCAAGGTCACTTGTCTTAAGTTGCAGTCTATCTCTGCATGGACTATATAAAGAGAAATCAGGAATTGTTATATCTTGTAAAATAGTTAATATAGTTTCATCTATATTTTCAAAGGGTGTAGCTATTGCCATTAATCCTAATGATAACTTGATACGTGTTATTATATTAGACATATTCATATATCATTTCACCTCTTATATGGATATTTCTTGTCTTAAAACATTGTTTTAATCATACGTTATTTATGGATGGTGATATAAAATATGAAAAAGAATATACGTCAGTATTCTGACCAAATAAAATTAATTATTATATCAAATTCTACTTATATAAAGAAACGATTATCTATATTTCCAAAGTCTTTAATAAGTAAAATCAATAGAATGAAATTAGATGGAGAAATAGAAGTGAGAGGTAAATCATATACACGAAATGAACTTATAAAAGAGGTATTGATAAAATATAAATCATTACATAGAGAGTCTCTCGCTTCATCATATAATAATATCAGACATTCATTTATAAGAGAAGCAAAACAAAACAAAGATAATGTTCAAGATGTATATGAGAAGTATCGTAGTATGTTAACCGAAAGACTTAAAAATGATAAGAGTGATTTGTATTTCTGTTTGGATGCATTAAAAGTAGTTGAGAAGAGTTTAAAAAAATAAAGAAAGAAGTGAGAAAATAATTTCTCACTTCTTTCTTTGTTTCGGTTTTTTTTGATTAATCCACGAGAAGGAATTTATCGGCAGCTTTTTCCATTAATGCAACAGCCTGATCAGCATCGATTTCATCATCGGTGAACTTCTCACAAATTGCATCAACTACTTCATCAAACTTTGATGTATCTTCATCATAATATGACTCAGTTAAATCATAATCTGTATCAATGTCATCAAAAATAGATAAGGACTCACTCTCATCAAAGCATCTATCTTTAGCTTTTTCAATAAGGGTTGCTCCCTGTTCATCATCGATGTCACCGTTATTATACTTCTCACAAATAGTACTTACAATATTCATATAACTTCTTGTATCATTCATAATTTTTTAACCTTCTTTCTTTAAAATAAAAATATTATTTTTTTGTTTGACTAGGTTTATTATCATCCTTCTCGATTTGTTGGATTTCACCAAGTACCTTATTTATAAGTTCATCAATTTTTTCAATAATTAGTTCTTGATTTATATATTTAGATAATTCTGGGTATTTTTCATATATTTTTGAAATAACCTCAGCACGTTTTACTACACCTGCATGAATTATATGCTTTTTTATATACTTAATTTCAGCTTCATATACATATTCAGCTATAACGCCAGAAATTTTATGAATCGTATTTTGAATTTTTTTAATATCATTGTATTTAATCAAATTTCTGATAATATCAAATATAAAATAAACTAATATTACTATACCTATACACAAAATCCAATTATCAGCTATCATTTTAAAGAACTCTTTAACATTTTGAATCATTATTGTTCCTCCTCAATAATATCTTCACATTCAGTGTAGTTATTATGTAAGTCAGATTTATCGTTTTGATTATCAATACGATAATATTCTAATTCAGTGTTCTTCTCAGATTTGTTTTCAAAATATGATTTAACGCAATAGAAAAGAAATGACATCGTTTCAGCAACCACTGCCGAAATCAGTGAACTTAAGATAGATAAATCTTGAAAATGATACATTACATACATTGAATATATCTCTATAACAGAGCAATTAATAATTATAAAAATCATCAACTTCTTTGTCATAGTTATAATACCTTTACCATTTTTCTTTTCGGGACCATACTCATTGTATAAATTTACCAATGTTTCTTTCTCTTTATTTTTAATAGCTTTTAGTATTGTTTTTTTACATTTTTTATTAAATTTATCAAGTCGTTTATTTTCTTTATCAATATCTTCTTTGTCCCATTTTATCCCTAGATTTTCTGCTTCTTTAAATACTGTTGATACTACATTTTCTTCATCCTTTTTATCCATCTCTCACACCCTCTTTATTTTTTCTTTAATTCTCTAATCTCTTTATGAACAGACATTATGTTCTTAAGAAATACAGCTGCGCCAATATCGGTTAAAATATCGAGGACTGATGTACCGCCGGTCATTGCTGTAACCTTAAGATCAACAGTTGTCATTTGGTCAAACAATATCTTTTCTTCTTTTTTAAAACGTTTATAATCCATCTTATTTTTAGGCATTTCTGTAAATAATTGATCTATTGATGAATTGAGTCCTTTTATCTGTGCTTTGAGCTTTTTAGCTTCATTATTACTAGCATCTGATAAAGCACTTTTAGCAACGATTAATGTTAGTAATCCGATAATATTAATTGATAATTTTTTGTAAAGTTTCTTTTTCTTTTTACTTAATTCAAGGTCTTTTTTCTGCTCATCAGTAAGTTTATCTTTTTCAGATTTATCTTTATCAGCATTCTCAATTTCTGATTCGAGAACAAGCTCCTCAAATATCATATCAATATCCATAGTATTTTCACACTCCTTTTAAATTGTTTTTTATCTTATTGTCAAAAAAAGAGTGAAGTATATCTTCACTCTTTTTTTATATTTATATTTCTTCTTTAAGTTCTTTAGGTAACATAAGACCTTTAGTTACTAAGTCTGTATTAAGACCCATACCAAGAAAATATACTGATGTAGTATTTAATGTAGTCTTATTAAGTACATCCTCATCCAAATCATTAAGCGATACATATCCATTTAAAGATATATCTCTAAGCATCTGTTCTTTCATATAAATATCATCAGCTCTGGGGCCATTAAGTTCTTTTAATGTATTAGTAAGACCAAGAGAAATAAGCATTATGTTCTCAAGGTCAGACTCTCTACCATTTTTATCACCACCAGTTACCTGACCAGTGATAGCAGAACGTTGATCAATATTAGTTGAAATACCATTCTTTTTACTAACAGTTTGTTGCGTTCTTTTTATGTTGATATAACCTACAGGAACTGGTTCTTTTGTACCTATTACCTTACTCTTATCCATTGTCAAATGAGGCATAAATACATCTTCAAATAATGGAACATTGATAACTTTAGCTGCTCGTTCAATGTCTTCCATATTTATACTATGTTCATAATCAACAATATCAAGAATTAAGTATGCGTTTTCATTAGCAAATAATGCTTTAAAATAATTATCAAATTGAGCATCAGACATTGGTGAGAACAAATCTTTGTATTTTTTTGTATTAGTCCCTGATTTATCAAATGCATCAAAAAAATCATAAATTAATTTTTCCATTTTCTTTCTTTTATTGCTGGATATTGCCATTTATATCACCTGCTTTCAAAGAATAGCCTTCATTACACATTTTTATTTTCAAGCTATCTCTATATACTTGACCATCTATATCTTTTACAGATAATAATGATATGCCGTATATATTATTATTATCATTATAAATTCTAAATAATAAGAAAACTTTTTCATTTATTTTTGCAATAAAACGTCTTATATGACCATTGTGACTTCTCACAGTTAATGTCTGAGGTTTAATTCTGCCCATAAGGTATGTATACATATCCTCATTAAGCTCGAAATCAATTCTGTTTTCCTCACCGAAGAACATAACTATTTCATCAGGAGTGAGTTCTTCTATTTTATATACTAATTTGGAATAATCATTTAATAACTCAGTTCCATCAAGAGTTCCAGATTCACCAAAAATTTGGTAGTTATTAGTTGAAATTGATATAGTATCAGTAAAATCTCCCTCGAAATATTTTAAAGGTAGATTATAAGATTCATTAACATCAATTTCTTTTTGTATACCATTTATAATATCAAGAGTGTCAATATTAGACTTTTCCATTTCAAAAATTATATTTTTAACTTTAGAAGACATAAATAAGTCATGGCGTAATCTTATATAATAAAGATATACTTTTGAATATTTGACAGGATCTATCTGAATAGATCGTAATGTTAATGTTATTAAACCAGCTATTTCATTTTCATAAGTTTTTTCCTTATTTTTTTTATCAATATAAGCTAAAAGTTGTGTCTTTATAACATCTTGATATGGTCTACAGCTTATCATGTTAAATGGGTTAAAATCATTTATTCCAGTAGTTAATGTATTATATATTGAATACTCCTCAAATTTCCAGGGAATAATATTAAATACTAATATTGTGATAATTTTATCATGACTATATAGAAAATCCCTCTTCTCATATTCTTCAGAAATCAAATCAACTATATGATTTATTGTCATAAATATATCTCTCATATCTTGACCAGAAAATGCAGGTGATATAATTAATCCACGAATCATATTATTAAGAAGTTTATTATTAGGAAGATCTTTCGATAGAATCCTTTCAATTTCATTTTTCACTACTTGAATATATCCATCAGTAACTATTTCTTCATTATATTCAGATGCTAAAACCCTGCAATATGTCTTAAGAGATAAATCAAAACTATCAAAATGCTCAAAAAAAGTTTTTCTGAGACCGGGTTCGCAATAACGAAGGGCATCTTTTAAGATACTCATTTTATCCTGTGTATCGTATATCATATTTTTTTTTCACCTTCTTAAAGCATTATAATGTTACCATCAATATTTTCATAATAATTAGTTTTCATCTGTTCAAGAAATGCTATCATTTTTTCATTTCTTTTGTCAACTATTTTTATATAATTGAATGAATTCATGTTTGATTTCATAACTTCATCTTTAAGTGCTTCTTTAACTTTATCAACTTCTTGAATCTTTTTCATTGTATTTGGATTACTTCCACCATCTTTTATTTCAACCTCAAGGTTTAATGATGTAATAAAGAAGTCTGGTATATAGAAATGCTTCTCACCATTATACATATAATAATAAGTATGTGGTGATGGAGATATAACATCAGTTGGATCAAATGCTAAAGTTTTATCAAGAAACTCTAAAAAGCTTCTTTCATATGAACCAACATAAACTGATTTATGTACATGATCTCTCCATACATATTCACCACTTATTTTTCTTTTAGCAAGCATGATCCTCTGCTGTTCAGGGTCATTGAGTAGATTGGTTTTACCATATTTACCTATCATTCTATTCTTGAAAGTTTCAACATATTTTTCTTTACACTTTGGATTATTACAAAACCTATTGTATTTATGTGTTTTATCATTCCAAGTAGTAGGTTTCTTACAGATTACACAATTTCCATGTGTTTTACCAGTTCTTAAAAAATATGCAAATTGCCACCCATCCATATCTTCTGGAATCATTTCGGAATGGTCTTTTTCAAGATGAGCAACTAAATCACTTACATCATAATAATACATATTACAGAACTTACAATATACACGTCTTTTAGTAGCCAAAAGAATTCACCAACTTTCATAAATTACTCGTTAATCTAATGTTTTTATAAGGTATTTTTACACATGAACTTTATTATAATATATTTTTTTAATGAGGTGATTATAAATTATGAACACATTTATTTTACAAGAAGCTGTTGTAAGAAGATTCTCAGATGGAGAAATTACATATGAACAGGCGACTTTCCTTCTTGATGCAATCACTAATAGGTATGATTATATTACAGAAGGAGCAAACATTGATTATATTAAGCAGTTTAGAAAAACTTTAAAAGAATATAAGATGCATGTAAAAATATTAAAGAAAATAGCTAATAAAGGTGAGTTAAAAGATAAACCTGAATTTGAAAAAGAGAAAAAGGCAGCTATAAAAGCTCTTGAAGAAGGCTTAAGTATTATAAAGTCTACACCATCGGATTTAGTCTCGACTATTCTTTCATACTTTGCTATTGGTTTAATAGATACTATACAATGGACGATACCCATATTATTAACGTTTGGTCTTGCAGCCTATGTAGTAGCTATAAAACAGACTGTTGAAATAATTACTGGTATTGTTACAGCAGTCAAGAAAAAAGATGAAGAGGATATAACTGATAATCTTAACTTATTTAAAACACGATATAAGATGTATATTAATCAATTTAAGAAGTCCATTGATGCAATTGAGAAAAAGTATTTTGCTAAAATTAACGGTGAAGAAAAGAAATAATATAAAAAAAAGACGAGATGTATTTAATATATACATCTCGTCTTTTTATTTTACATTAAAATAATTTTATTATATTAAAATTCATCACGGTGACATTGTAATAAGTCACATGATAATCTAACGAAAGGGTGATTAATCATGGCGGTTGATCCAACTTATGGAGTCAATAATTTTAATAAAGCAAAAGTCTTAACAGAAGAAGAAACATATGTGCATAACATATTAACAATTTTACTCGGTAAACCAGGATTCTATCCGTCAATACCATATCTTGGAATGGATATACAACAAGAATTGTATAAATTTGAAGATGAGATAGATACTGAGAAACTCAAGGCACAATTAGTATCTCAGTGTAGTGATTTTTTACCATTAGTAAAAAATGGAGATTTTGATATCATAACTACTACTTACAATAATCAAACTCTGTTAATTTTTCAGTTACCTGTTATAATTAATAATAATCATATTGCACTTGCAGTTGGTATCACTTTGAATAAAGGACAACTAGTTTATCAATTTACAGAAAATCCTATAAATACACAAATTATTTAATTACAAAAGGAGGAACTAAAAAATGTCCAATAGCATTAATGAAATCAACAATAATAGTTTTTTTAGCGATTCAGGTGCACAGAGAGATGAGTCTATTCCTCTCGATTCGCTTATAAAAGCTAAAAAAGAGAATACGCCTCAGCAGACTGAAAAGAAGAAAGAACTTTCTCCACTTGAGCAGATGAAAGTATCAAAAGAAAACAATAACAGTGGTATGGAAATTTCTAATGAAGCTCTGAAAGAAAAGGAATTGAGAAATCCTATTATGGATGACCAGCGTCTTAGTGAATTTGAAGAGAGAGAATTAGAACTTGATGAAAGTATAAATAAGAGAAAAGCTATTGTTGTAATTAAGGAACCAACTAATAGCTTTGAATATATGAATTTAATGATGGAGCTTGATTCCGTTGTCCTCCATGACGATGGAACAGCAACTATTGAATATAAGGATAAGCACGGAAATCCTATGACTCCTCAGTATATTCGTCTTCGCGAAGATGGAGATGAGGCTTTCGATCTTGGAAAGGATAAGAAAGCTATGGCTGAAAGAGCTAAGATGAAGGATGTTTCAGCACCGCCCGAGAATAATGACTCTGGAGCAATTGCTGGAGATGCTCCTGATGATGAACTTAATAAGACAGTTCAGGTTCTTATTGATAAGACCGGACTTGGAACAGACTTTATTTTCAATGATGAAGAAAAGAAAAAACTCACTGAAGCTCCCGAAATTCAAATTCGTGAAATTGAATTTGTTGATATTGAAAGTATCATTTCTAAGAAAAGTGAAAAATCGTTTCAGGAATCTATATCAGCATATCAACTTTCAAATTCTAAAACTACCATTTGTTTCCCGGCTTCAGGCTTTAGAGCTCAGATGAAGGGTCTTACATATGGTGAGATGGGTGACATTTCACTCTCTATGGATTCAGTTACATTTGATCAGTATAGAAAGCGTCTTTCAATCATATACAATAAAATGGTTAATAGCAATATTGGACCATTTAAGTCATTTGAAGACTTCCTTAAGGGATTTGCATATGTTGATATTCCTATGGCACTTTATGGTCTGTATATCTCAACTCAGTCAGAAATACAGACGATTCAGCTTCGTTGTGGTAATGAAGAGTGTGGTAAATCATTTAATTGGGAATTCAGCACACGCAGTGTAATAAGACTTGAGAAGTGCTCTAAGCAGTTCCTTGAAAAGATGAAGGAAATTGCAACTTCTCCCGCTTCTGAATATGACAAGATTCGTGAGAAATCTGCTGTAATGAATTCTAAATATGTAAAATTACCTTACTCTGGATTCATCGTAGAGATGGGTATTATTTCAGCATATGAATTTCTTTATAATTTTATTCCAGTTCTTGATGAAAAGACATTTAAGGATGCTTTTGGTGAAGATCTGAATGAAATTTATATGAACAACGTTCTCTTACTTACAACAGTTAAGTCTGTCCGTGTTCCTAATGACGATGGTACATATTCTGTTGCAGAAGGATACAAGGATATTCTTGATGCTATATACAGAATTAATCCTGAAGAAATTAAGCTCCTTGCAGCTATTACAAATAAGCTTACAACTGAATATCAGTCATATTTCTCATTTGGCGATGTTACTTGTCCTCATTGTGGAAATGTAACACATGACCTTGACCTGACTATGGATGACCTGGTTTTTCAGACATATCAACGGTTGCTGAGTACCGAAATCAATGTACAGAACATGCAAAGTTTCTCGATGTAACTCTTTCTTTATTTAAAGGAGAATTGAGTCTTACTGATATTTTGCATGAACTGCCATTTCGTAGGTTACTAGAGTTACGGTCTGCTCGTGTCAATCGGTTGATGGAAGAGTCTAAAGAATTGGAAAAATCCAGTATAAATAAATCTGGTTAAGACCGAAAAAGACGATAAAAGGAATCATTGTGAATAAGTAATAAATTTCTTTCTTTATTACTTACCTATGTTCAAAAATTATTTAAGTTTATTAAAGAAAGGAATTCGCCAAATGAAGAAGACAATGACTGAGTATATATCAGCATTATCTACTAATTCATTCGATATACTTGAAAGTATCATAGAAAAGAAATATCAAAAATTTATTACTTTATACTGGATGCTAAAAGATTATAGTGATAATATTTTTAGTCTTAAATATAAAGATACAAAAGATCAAGTTCTTAAAATAGAGGTTGAGCTTTCAGGTATTGATATAGACAAGGTTATGTCAGACCTTCATGACAGCATATCGGATGATTGTTCAGTACTGATATATAATGAAAAGAAAAAAATTCATATTGAAATAACAAAAGAAGAAAAATAAAAAAAATAAGCGGTGTGAGATTAAATCTCACACCGCTTATATTAGTTATTGAGGCTGCCTTTTTGCCATGCAAGCCTCAATGTACTCACATGTTGTATTCACATTATTTTCCAAGTGAGCACATACTGAAGGCCACTGCCACTCTCTTATAACACCATCTTCGCAACATTTGAACATTACATCGTTACGTATCATTTTATTATTTATATGTCCATCAACGATATATTTATTCTCTATGTTAGTATTAAATATATCATCAATTACTGAATCAATCGTGTCAATGACATTCTCATAATGCTCTCTATTGATTTTCATTATCTTACTACGAATGTAGCGTTCTTCGTATCCCGTAACTCCGAAATCATCCTGTGAGAACTTCAGATATTTATCTACAAGTTCGTTCTCTATTCTTTCCCAGTTTATCTTCTTCGTCGTCATCATTATTTGATTATATAGCAGGCCTATACAATCATCAATGCGTGCCGCCCACACCTCGCGGGATTTATACGGGCACTCATTTATGGGCGGATAGATGAGAACTGCTTCCTCAGATGAGAGTTCGTCTGCTTCTGCTTCTGTTTCGTCAACTGTTTCCTCAACTGTTTCTGTTTCGTCAACTGCTTCCTCAACTGCTTCCTGTTCTTCCTCAGATGAGAGTTCAGCGGCTTCTGCTTCGTCGACGTCGTTTTCCACCATTATCTCATCATCGTCTGCTTCGATTTCAGCATCAAGAGCATCGTCAGCATCATCCGAGAGTTCAGCTGCTTCTGCTTTGTCACCCGAGTCCTGCTCTTCCTCAGCTGCTTCTGCTTCCGCTTCGTCGACGTCGTTTTCCACCATTATCTCATCATCGTCTCCACCGAACTCAGCAGCATCAAAGGCCTGCTTAGCAAGTTTCCGCTGTCTCAGGATTGCAAAAATGCTTATTCCTGAAAGTCCTACTACACCAGCACCGATAGCGATTTTAGTTGTCTTTTTCATAAGATTACCTCCTTGTAATCATACTCTGTTTTATTGACTGTGGTAAACAGAGGGAACATACAAAGTTCTGAGAAACCACTTAAATGTTTTTATGTAATAATCTATATATAACTTAACCTGATACCTTCACTATGAAGTTAGGGTAAGTTATTATATATCTTATTACACGGAGATAGTATATATATGAAATTATTAAGTTTACGGTTATAAGAATAAAAATACTCTTAAAAAAATCAGGAACATATAAACCTGTATAAATAAGAATACATTCTTTCTCCTTTTTTCTCATAGGACCTTAAAAAACTTGTAATTTGAAACTACTAAAAAATAAATAAGTCTTTTATAAAATAAAAAAAAGAAGCCCATACTATTACAGTATGGGCTCCCATTATTCAATCATTGGAAGGGGATGGATGGTGCCATCGTTCATCGATCCACCCCCATGTTATGAATGCCTTTCCATTGCATTCACCGTACCCTCTCATTATGGCGTCTATGAATATACGCCCTTCCCTGGGAACAAACCCTGAAAAATCAGGGTTTAATTCATGGATGCCGAATTCGAACAGAACCCCTCTCTCAGACATAGCTGAGGTTATGTCTGAGAGAAGGTCTTCGGTGAGAAGCCCTCTAAACAATTCTAGCTCCATGTTTTGTTGAAAAAGCTGAGGACTCATTCTCCCAGCCTTTTCAACAAATTCATCTATCTGATTAATGATATTTTTCATATGATTACCTCCTAGTAATCTTACTCTGTTTTATTGACTGTGGTAAACAGAGGGAACATACAAAGTTCCGAGAAACCACTTAACTGTTTTTATGTAATAATCTATATAACATCTTAACTCGATACCTTCGTTATGAAGTTGAGGTAAGTTATTATATATCTTATTACACATAAATTATATATATATGAAAATATTCAGTTTACTGTTTTATAATAAAAATATTATACCATTTAAAAATAATACTCTTAAAAATTAGGAACACAAACCTGTAAAAAAGGAGAAAGAAGGTATTCTTATGAAAGAAATAGTATCAACAATCAACGGTAAAAAAACAGTAATGTCTATTCAGACGAACGGAGTAACTATTACAAAAAATATTGACGATAGTAATAGTTACGAAATAACCATCTATTCATCTCGATTGAAGAAGATAATAAAGAAAAAAATTATCCCAATCATTGATTGTATGAGTGATAATGATACAATTATAATTACTCCATCTGTTAGTAACAATGGGGTTCATACACGAATAGTGTGCGGGATAAATAAAGAAATGGTTGAATCATTATTATTATGGTATAATTCATTAGAATGTATTTTATCAATAAACAGATATTTGATTAAAGAATTCAACGAATATACTGATTATGAATTTGATATAAAACGTGTGATTTATAGCAATTCTCATTCAACATTTTGGGAAACTATTAATAAAGATAAAGAATTGTATTTCACTAAAATAAATCAATACCAAAATGGTATTATGTATATAACCACTAATAAAAATACTCATAGAGAAATTACATCATTGATAGCAAGGTCAACTTCTAAAATGACTCAATCAATTATTGATAAAGAAATATCTTTTGATAATATTATTTCTATCAAAAGACTTATTAATGAAGAAAATATGAGTATTGATGAAGCGATAGAAAAAATTATTGGTGACACTAGTCGTTTCAACAGATATTTTAATAATTATGTGATACGGTATAAAAATTTAGATAAAATAATTCATTCATTAATAAAATAAATAAAAAAAAAGAGATACTAGTCTTGTAAGACTAGTATCTCTTCTTTTTTTTAGATTAAAGCATTAACAATTGCTACAACTATTCCAAGAATGAGTATGACTGTCAACGCGACACCGATATCGTGATCACGCTTCAATCTCTTGTAACCCTTGAATTTTCTTTCGCCGTTTTCTTTTCTGTTATTTTTCATAATAAGTACCTCCTTATTGTACTTATACTCTGTTTTATTGACTGTGGTAAACAGAGGGAACATAAAAGTTCCGAGAAACCACTTACTGCTGTTTATGTAATAATCTATATAATATCTTAATCTGACGCCTTCGCTATGAAGTTAGATTAAGATATCATTTATCTTATTACACTGAAATATTATATATATGAAATTATTAAGTTTACGGTTTTATAATAATATCTTTTTTATTTTTTTTATAATTGAAACATTGAAATAAAATATTATCTATAGGAGGGTTTAGTAATGGCAAAAATCACTAAGCAAACTGAAAAAGAAATTATAAAGTCTGCTGCATACGGTTATTCAGTTAAAAAAATAGCTGAAATATATGGTATAACTGAAGACTTTACAAAATCTGTAATTAATTCAAATAAGGAAGAAATTGCATCACAAAAGAAATATCTTGCGGAGGTGGGTAAATAATGGCAAACTATCAAGGTATTGATGTATCAGTACATAATGGTTATGTTGATTATTCAAAGGTTAAATCAAGTAAATCATTTGTAATGATTCGTGCAGGATATGGTAAATATATTTCTCAGAAAGATGCTAGATTTGAAGAGAACTACAAGAATGCTAAGGCTAATGGATTACATGTAGGAGCATACTGGTATAGCTATGCACATACTGTTGCAGATGCTGTCCAAGAAGCTAAGATATTCCTTCAGGCAATCGCTGGTAAACAGTTTGATATGCCTATTGCATTTGATATGGAAGAAAGTTTCCAGGCATCAATGTCATCATCTCTGAAGGCCCAGATTATTGAAGCTTTCTGTAATTATTGTGAGAAGCAGGGATATTTCGTCCAGCTTTATAGCTATGAATCATTCCTCAATGGTGTACCTGCTGCAACAAGAGCAAAGTATGATGTTTGGTGTGCAAATATAACTAGAAAGCCTTCTATTACATATGGAATGCATCAATATTCATTTACTGGAAGAGTATCTGGTATTTCAGGTAATGTTGACCTTAATGAAACATCTAAAGACTATCCGTCTATTATCAAGGGTGCTGGACTGAATGGTTATCCTAAATCATCAACACCTACTAAGAATCCTTCTGTTCTTGATAAAACCGGTTTCAAAAAGGGCGACAGTAATGAAGGAACCCTCGCACTGAAGAAACTGCTTAAGATTGCCAAGGCCAAGGGAGTAATAACTCAGTCAGTTGATGACAATCTCGGTTTCGGTGATGGTACTGAAAAAGCAGTTAACCAGTTCCTTAAGAAGCTTGGTTATAAAGAAAACAGTATTGCTGGTAAGAACTTCATTAATAAACTTTATGATGCTATAAAGTAAAAAAAAGAATGCTGTGTAAGATTAAATCTTACACAGCATTCTTTTATTGATCTAAAATAAAGAGATTGCGTATTTTCTATATCTTATCTTTTATTCTTTTATGAATATCATCATATAGTTTGGAATATTTAGAAATATTAACCAATCTCATTAAAAATATATTATTCATTTTAAAATGAATACTATCTCTTTCTTTAATATTATTAATAAAAATATCTGAATATGTTTTTACTAATGATTTATAATATTTTTTATCATATTCAACTAGCGTATTAAAGAACCATGATATTATAAACATACGTAATGCAAACTCAAATGGAGATGAAAAGCATACACCTTCTTTTCTAAGTGAACTAAATATTTTATCAGATGTATACTTTAAAGCGTGAGGGAGTTCAAACATAGCATAATTCTTTAATTTATTTTTTTCTTTCATTTTCTTTTTTATATCTTTTATATCGAGTTTTATGTGTATATTTTTTAATATTTTATCTTCTGAATAAACATCAGTAAAAACAAATGTATTTGGTGTAAAATACACATCAACATATCTACTATGCTCTGGATTCACAAAATATCTTCGCTTATTACCATTAGCAGATTCTTCATATTTTACACCTTCTGAATATGCATCATATATAAAGTTAATCATATCTTTTCGGTGTTTTATTTCATTAATAGAGTTTTTTATCGATGAATTCATCTTCCGAAAGTCTGTTTCATCAATTATTGTTTTAAAATCTGATTCAACCAGTGCTATTACAGTATTACCAAGAGTGTCAACAATCATTGGAACTGTTTCTATACAATCATCAATCATACTATCTATATATTTTAAATCGTTATCATCAATTTCCATTAATGATGTATCTTTAATAAATTTGTCATAAGCAACAAGAAGTTCATTCATCTGATTTATTATCGCTTTTATATTTTGTGACAAAATTACTCCTTGGCTATATCCAATATATTCAAAGTTTATTTTCATATAACTATTCCCCTTATTATATATAATTAATATCACATTATTTTCCATATATTTTGAAGGATATCACATGTCTCAATCCAATTACGACTGAAATATGTATTTGGTGTATTGATCAAATATTCATTATATGGTTGAGCTGCTATTATAACTGGAATAGATTGAGATACATTTAAAATGTGTTTTGGGTCATCATCTACCATGACATCTATTGAATTTTCTTCACAAACTTTTCGTTTATCTTTTGCTCCAAAAATTATATCATTATATGGTATTTTATTTTCTTCTAGCCAATCTAATGTATCATGTACCATTCTATCCCCAGTATAAGGTATTCCGGGTTTATTATATTTATCATCTCTAGCCGTAATGATAACTATTCTATAGCCTTTACGTGATAAAATTCGTAAAGCTTCCGATGCCCCTATCTCAACTTCATTGAATTTACAATTCCATGGAAAATATCTAATCATATAAATTTTATACAATTCATCTGAAAAATTAAACATTTTTTTGACATCGCACTCATCAAGATGTTCTTCACATTTATGATTGAATTCCTTACATAATTCCCTACCGTGTATTATATCATAAAAATGTGCTCTGTTGATAGTAGAGTCTATGTCAACACCAATAGATAATTCTAATTTATTCATTTTTATCCGTCCCCTCATCATCAAATATTTTTTCATGAATTTTAAACGGTTTATCATCGTATGCTTTAGTATGTTTAAATTCTTCCATACATTTTTTATAGAAATTCCAATTTTCATTTATAGTCTTTACTGACTTTTTATTTTGTATTATTCTTGAGTTAAACAATCCAATTATTATTGAAAATATAAATAATAACGCTGGAAGAATAATATATGAAATAAAATTCTTAAAAGGATTTATTTTGTGTGCTATATTATATATAGTTATTCCTAATGATGATAGAAATGTTATTATCATCACATAGTCTAAAATTTTTGACAATATTTTTCTCATTATTTATTTCTCCTTATAACTAAAAATATTATAATACTGTAAAAAAATGAATGAAAAACAAATACTTAACTAAGACTTTTTTAGGAGGGGTAAACGTGACGACTTTATCTGAAATGATTTATAATAAAGAGCAGGAAGCTGAAATTATTTTTGAAACAGCTACTGATTCACATATAATGTTAGAAAAGCTTTATCCAAAAATAGCAGCAGTACTTAGTACTCCTCAAGGTGATAAAAAATTTAAACAGTTGATTGGTCAATATATGGATAGAAACAGTGAAAAACTTCATACATCAGGACCTGTTTATTTAATTCCATTCACATCGGTTGAAAAGGCACAGTATTGTGATTTGTTTGGTTTAGAATATAAACTTTCAGGAAGTAGTAAAGAACAGAAAATACATATACCTGAAGTTGATAAATTAATTGATGATGTAGTTAACTCACTAGGCTCTAAGTCAGACTTTAAACTATTAAAAGGTAACCCGATATTTTGGATATTTTATTGTTGCATAAGATACTATCATATCAAGAAAGATCAAAAAGGTCTAAATTCTGCTCTTGCTATTTATGCATTAGCAGATTATCCTGCGGTTTTTAGTTTATTTTTTAAATATGGTGCGGACGAAGCAGTAATGCAGTATACTATTGATAATCTTACAGAAAAGTTTATCATTAAGCAGCAGGGTCATATATTTGGTGCACTTTTTGTGTCAATACAAAATTCATATAACTTTTTAAAAGCTTTCATGAATGATGCATCTGATAAAGAAATGATACGATGGATACAGCGTATTCGTAATGACCAGAAGTCAATGATAAAGAAAATATGCGATCAGTATATGAAAAATCATGCAGCTGGATTACGTGTAACGTTGACGAAAGACACATATAGCGATGAAATGAGAATAGACGTTGATGAACAAAATAAGACATCATCTGTTGAAGCAGTAGGTCGAAAGATTACTCTTAAAATATTAACACAAGATATAAATTTAAGATTAATTAGTATGGTAGCAAAAATAAGCGGTGTGTCAATTTCTGAAACTAGATTTTATTTAACTAAGATAATTTCAGATAAATACACTGATGATATTCAAAAATTTATTGAAGCAATTTTATTCTTATATCTATACGATGAAAATAAAAAAGCTGAAGATATCAATTCTCGTTATTTTCTACATTGGTCTGAGGACTTGTTTAGAAAGACTAATTCAAATAATGATAATATACGCAGAATAAAAGAAACCCTTGATAAATGGGCAGAAGAAGTGGGTGTACATGAAAAATATAGGAGAGAAGCTTCTCGTGTAAATTATAAAAAAGCGATATTCTTTTATTTTATTTTCTGTATACAAGCATATAATAACTAAAAAAATAAAGATTGAGTAAGGGAGATAAAACCCTTACTCAATCTTTTTATAACATCAAAGGAAGTAAAAATGTAATGAAAATAAGCATAACTTAAAGTTGTTTCCATCCAATCAATAAGCTTATATCTATGTTGTATAGATATAAAACTAGAAATTATCACGAGTGTCACAACCATCTTTAGATTCTTTACATATAATGACAATTCTGGCATTATCGCTGTCATAATAGTATTTAAATAACATATATGCTTTTTCATCTTTATATATGTAATATTGACCTTTAGCACCTACAGATGCAAACTCCTTAATTTCAACCGGAGCAGAAATCCATTCTGATTCTTTCTTTTTAGCATAATTAAAACCGAAATGTGTAGGATCCTTACATTCTTCAGTACTTAACAAACAAAAAAAATATGACATAAAAGAAAACTCCTTTCATATTTATTATTATAACGTTTCAAATATAAAAAAAATGAGGGGTGTGATGAATAATCACACCCCTCAACAATATTATCATTACTCTGCCGAGGTTATGTCCTCGACAGGAATGTCCTGCTTTCTCTTTTCCTCTTTCTCTTTTAATGCGCGGCGCAAACTGTCATAACGCAGAATATGCTCCGCGTTATTCATCGTTGCCTTAGCAATGATAACAGTGTTAATAAATATCACCGGTATAGCAATTGTTGTAAACATAATAAGTCAACCCTCCTTTCCACCTATGTCTTCTTTTCGTATTTCGCCGCTTTTTATAGCAGCTTTTATTTCGGCTGTTACATCACGCCCGTTACGGTTAAAATATCGGGTATGGAACCCGATCTTTTCTCTGTAATATTCGTGCTCGTTCTTTTCGAACTGAGCACGTCTATCCAACTCGTCAGCCATGCCATACAGCACGGCTGCTGAGAATCCAGCAGCTGCGACAAGAGCCACCGTTGAGACTGTCACCTTTGTAACGGTCCAGGCTACACTAGCAGCCTTCTTAAACGTAGACTGCTTCTGCTTCTGCTCGTTTGCAACGATCTTAGCGTCTACTACGGGGTTGGTTTTCTTGTTCGTATCTTTTTTGTTATTCTTTGCCATTTTATATTCCTCCTTTAGATTTTTAATGGCTATTAGGAACATACATGTTTTGCAGTACTATGTAATATTCCTTTACTTACACTGAAATATTATATAATTATAATATTTATATATGCGCTTTTCTATATACATTCAAATAACACCATCTGAAAAAGGGAGGATTGATTATAATGAACCTGATAATGAATATGAAATATTTCAATATTTACTCAGATGGTCATAATCATTTTATAGTTCATAACACTAGGAAAAAATTTTCAGAAGGGCATACTCATATAGATAACTTTAATAGTGCTAAGTATATATCATACTTAGCACTATATAAAAAGATACCACAAAAACGTAGACTATCATTATATCTTATTGAATCAGTTATACGGTTATCAACTGATAAAGAATATATTGAATCTATGTATGAATTAAAACGTGAGATTATAACTAAAAAAGAAGCAAGGAGAAGTTAATCTCCTTGCTTCTTTTATTACTGATTATTATAAACTCGCCAGCCATTTTGCCAACGCTCATCCTGATACCTTGTTATCAATCCATTATATCCTTTACCTGGAACCCAAGTCTCAAAAACGTTACCATTTTCATCTTTTACAACATCATCATTAATGTCATAATAAATGAACTCATTATCGTCAAAAAGATTATGAGTAATACCTACGCCAGGATGTTCATATGCAAAAACTAATATATTTACCATACTAGTATTTTCACTGATACTTTCACTGAAATTATATTCATTAAGTTTCTCAGTTATTTCAGCCTTTTCACGAATGATATCATCAAACGCTTTCTTATCATTGTGAACAAGATGCGAAAGCATAATTAAATCATAATATCTAACTCTAAGTTCAATAATATCTTGAATAGTCTTGTATAAATTAGTTGTCATCAGACAATTCTCCTTTCACAGAATTTATAGTATTGTTTCTTAAAGATATAAACTGTTAAGGACTATATCATCTGTGTTTTCAACTGATGCTAAACGTAATGCTGACATCTCTGTATCTGTAAAAATACGGATTTTTCGAAGTTCATTACCGTTATTGCTATATACGAATTTATATCCTTCAAGTGATATTATTTCAATGATACCATTACTTTTAAGTGTCATCGTAATATTTAATCCGTACGTACTTTCAATCATATTAAATTCGATAACGACTCCATTTTTTACAGGAGTTATATGATCACATAGTACTACATTATTAGTTTCATTAATATTACCTATTTGAGCATGGTAATCATTTATCATACCAAATTCATAATTAAGAAAACTAATCGTATCAGCAATTAATTCATCTGATGGTTTATCAAAATTAAAATAATTTTGATATTTCTGTTCACGAAGTTTTCTTAGAAGATTAATGAAATTTTTAACTATAATTCTCACTTGTATCTCACTTCTTTCTATTTGCTTTACGAGATTTTTTAGCAATCTTTTTTCTCTTTTTATTGTTTTTAAATTTAATAGAGTTTTTACTTCTATCAATGTTTATTAATGCGTTATCATCAGGTTTATTCAAGAAATCATTAATACTTGACGATTCATTTAACATTGATAAATACTCGGTATAGTCTCTTTCATTCATATCAAATTCCCTCCTATTAGGTTATATATATTTCAATAGGATTGCATCCTAAAAATATATTCTCCGATAAATAACATTCACCAACAGGTAAACATATATATTTTAATGATGTACAATAAGCAAAAGCCTCTTTATCAATTAACGTACACCCACCTGGTATACTAATAGCCTCAAGACTCTCACATTTATAGAAAGCACGAGTTCCTATTGATTTGACACTATGAGAAAAATTAACAATTGCCAAGTTTGTACAACCTGAAAATGCTTCATCAGGTATTGCTAAATATGCATGGGGAAGTTTAATACTTTTCAAGTTTTTCATATTTGAAAAAGTGCCTTCCTCAATAACAGTAACCTCAGACTTAGATAAATCAATAGATTCTATTTCATCTTTATAATTATTGAAGCAATTAGAACCCAGTACATCAATTCCTTTAGGTATTAAAATATTTTTAACAGCTTCAATAGGAAGCCCGGGTTCTATTGTTTCTAATGCTACCTTTCTAGGGCTTAACGTTAAATTCATTTTTATTTCCTCCTTATCGTATATCTCTTATAGATAATCTTTTATATTCTGGTTCATCTTCACGACTATCCACATTTTTTATGTTATGAATTATAACTTCGGTAATTGTATCAGGGAAGTAGTTAAAGAAATTACCTTTTATTTTATTATATAAGTTATTAGACATAGTTACACTTCTCATCCACATATTATCAGCAAAAGCGTTTCTCCCTATATCTATAACTGAATCAGGTAATTCAATGCCTAATATCATGGTTCTCGAAAATGCATATTCTCCGATATACTCAATTTTATCGTTGAATTTTACTGCCATAAGTTTATGGCAGTTTATGAACGCACTATAATTTATGGTTTTTAAATTCTTAGGCAGTATTACCGATGTTATATAGTGGTCATCTTTAAAACACTCGGCATCTATTTCCTTAATTTCTTCAGGAATTATAACATTTGAAGAATCAAGTTTTGGATTATATGTTATACCTCTAAGATGACCTTCACATATATCAAATATATGATTTTCGTGTTTTACTTTAACAGGTTCTCTGTTATTTTTTACATTAGATTTTTTCATTATCATTCACATTCCTTTTCATGTCTTTTTTTTTCATTGTCATTGTTTGATTGGCTTTACTAATATATGAAACATAGAAACCGTGTTTCATATATAAATGACGAGCTATTTCATTATCAGTAAATAAATTTAATGATTTAGCACCATACAAATTTATTGCATCATTCATTAATATATGACCCATTCCATATCCACGATAATCTTCTTCAACATATATAGGTTGAATCCGTTTAGATTTATCTTTAGTTACAAATACGTATCCTATTATTTCATACAATGATAATTTACCAGATTCAATATACCCAGTAAATTTATAATTCTCATTATTTTCATTATAGTTAACATTAAAGCCGTATATTACATCTGATTTAATTTTAATATTTTCATCATTTTTTGGAATCACCAAAAATTCACCATCAAAAAATTGAAGGAATTCTTCAAACGACTTTCTTGAGGTATCGTTACATGGATAATAATTTACTAAAATTGATTTCCAAAAATTATATCCATGGTCTACTCTTACCCTCATGAAACTAAAATCTATCTCTTTCTTTTTAAAATTTGGGTTAAGAACACTTTTTTCAGTACTCATAATTTAACCATTCCTTTCCAAAAATTTATAAATATGTGACGATGAATATAATCATTCATCGTCACATATTTATTTTTTTATTCGTTAACTATTTCCGTTTCAGGCTGATCGTTCTCTGTTTTACCTATAGTACAGAAGTAATGAAGATCAATCAGCTGACCTTTCGTGATAGTGAAGTAGTCATTTAACATACCACTATCACGGTCTACAATCATACGTTCGATAGGATTAAATTTCCTAAACATATAAACGAATGATTTATCCATAATACCGATAATATTCAGGATATCTCCATCAAAATCAGCATTAAGCCCGGGCAAGCAATCGGCATTCAGACCGTATTCTTTTTTAATTTATTGTTTATAAAATCTGAATGCTAATTAAATTGTATTTGAATTATTATATTGCTTTTAGTTAGTTTACTTGACTATATGTCTCTTTATAATAATTGAAAACTTTAATAAAATCTTCATTATTTTCTTTTCGTTCATTAAATTCATTGATAAATTCATTTAAAGTTAACTCTGGTATATTATCATCATATTTATCAATATAATTTTGATAAAATTTATATGCCAAATCATTTTCTATATTTGGTATTGAGAATATCCATGCAAGTATCGTATTAAGTCTCCAGTTTTCACTATCCACTTTATCCTGAAATTTATTAGTAAATATAAGATTGGTATCAATAGCATGATGGATATTTTCATATATATCACACCATTCTAGATTTATAGCATAATTACATTCAGGATTACCATTTATATGATTAACACAATTATATCTTTTCGGATTTTTATTTTTTACAAACATAAATGCAACTAATCTATGAATTGAAAACTCATCGAACCCATTATCGGTATTTAAAGATACCGATAAATGACTTTGATTGCATCGATTGATATTGTGTGATTTATGAATGTTTGTATAGAAGCCCTTTGTGTTATTCCATATTCTACCAAAATTACTAATACGATAGTCATCAATAAAATTAGTGCCTGGTATTTCTAGTTTCTTCCATTTTTCTTTACCTAAAATTGGAATATATAAAGTCGTCCACTCACGTTCTTGTTGGTGAACTTTGTTATTTACATCCCAATTATCTCCCCAATATAAGTTACTTTTATCACAATTAGTAGGGTTACCATCACGGAAAATAACTATATCTTTTCCTTCAGGTTTAGGTATAAAATGAAAAGCCACTAATCTACTCACAGAAGCATGCATTACATCAGATGAACTTTTATCGTAGTATAAGTTATATCTTAAGTAATCCTTATTTCTAGGGTCTTTAAATGGTTTAATGAACGAATCGGTATTACTATTGTAAAGTCTACCATCTTCACAAATATAATACTCGTAGTATAACTTTGTACCTATATCCACTTTCTCCCATTCTTTGGTTTCATGATGGATATTAATTAAAGCTGTTATTCCTTTATCAATAGAAAGGTTGGATAGTTTACAGTTGTAAATATTCCCATCAATATGATGGATATACATACCGGTTTTATAATCTGGGAAAAACATTAACACCATTAATTCATCATGATAAAAGAATTTTCGTTTGATTTTGCCATTATCAGCTATTATATTGAAAAAGATTGCAGGGCATTCATTCGGTCTTCTTTTATCATTATATGGATTTATATGATTTCCTGTAGATTTATTATAAACCGTACCATCTTCATATATTTCATATTCATAAAGAAAATCTATATCTGGTAGTTTAATTATTTTATGCTTAATTTGATTTTCCCTCCTTAAGTTATTATTAGCAATATAATAAATTCAAATACAATATTCTAGACTATATCTTCAATGTATATTCTTTAATAACAAATATACATAGCTGTCCGTTTCGTTTTAATAGATTTACTTATAGCTAATCTCACTATAATACTAACCCTTAATAGGCACTACTCTACTCACTTCTTCACCCAAGTATTTCTCTTAAGCTATGCTTTCGATAGTCGTTGAACTCATATCTCCTTTATAAATTCTTTATAAAGGGATACTTTGCTGCGTCGATTGATTCAAATAAATACCTTTTTACTATACCTTTGGAGTTACCCATTGCCATTATCATTATTACTAAGATAATTTAGTAGTATCTATTTATAGAATTCGTCCCCGCAATTAGAACAGTTTAATGTCGACCTCGCCCGTATGGTCAATCGACAGTGGAACTGATAAACAGTAATCATTCTTATCATGTTTTATCTTTCTTATTTTCATAAGCAACATGCTATAAAAATTCCATTAACTATATAATTCCCATTATATAACTGACTATATCATCATCTTTATATACTATTAACATATATAAAGAGCTCCCCATTTCGCTTTAATAGATTTACTTATAGCTAATCTCACTATAATACTAACCTTGTTACAGGCGCTACTCTACTCACTTCTTTTACCAATGTATTTCTACATAGGCTATGCTTTCGATAGTCGATGAACGTTCTTATACTAAATGATTACTTATTTCATAAATAGGGATTTCACCTATTGAAAGTGTTTTCCATATTTCGTTATCCTCATTCAATTCTATTAACTGATAATATTGCTTTAAAAATTTGGATAAAGGTTTGCGTTTTTTAGGCATATTTTTTTTCACCTCTTTTATTTTTTTAATCATTTAGTATATGCTTCGCTGCGGATTGTCTCTATTCTCAATCTTTTTACTATACCTAAGGAGTTACCCTTCGCCCTCAAAAATATTTTGAGTTAGTAATTGAGACTTAACGAGATATCCCCGCAATTAAAGGAGTTTAACGACCTCAAATTTTTTTAGCAGCTCTAAGGTCGGATTTCTGTTTATCAGAAGTTGAGCATCGTTATGCTCTACCATAAACATCATGATATCATAAACTTTTTCATCAAACTTAAAAGCATTCTGCCATATCATTGCAGCTTTGCCCATTGAGATACCATCGAGTTTCATGAGATAATAAATTATTTTGGACTTAAAGAGTTCCAGTGCGGTATGATAAGATAAATCAACCATATTATCTTTAAGTCCTGGTTCAGGAATTATTACATTACGGGCAGTATAGTTTAAACTACCTCCAAGTAACTGTCCACGAATAAAACCCTCTTTACCATTAAGCTGGTTGAAAGTTATATCCCACATTGCATTCACTTTATTCTGCATACGCTGTAAAATGAAATCTCTTTCAACATCTATACACTCTTTAAGACTTTCGGAAAGAGTGAAAAGTGTATTGATGATTTTATCGATAGTACCATAATAGAATGTATCAGATGTAACGCTCTGCGGTCTGAGAAAAGTTGAATATACTGGAATGTGTGAAGTAAAGACCTTAGCCTTTTCATCAATAAGTCTATCAATCGTGGAGATTTTATTCTTCTTTTTACTTTTAAAGTAAATGAGGATATTCTCATAGTTTTTGAAGAACTCATCAACACCAATTCCAGCATATGGTGATGATGCAGGTGATTCTGCATCATTGTTATTAGGTTTCTCTCGTTTACCGTCTTTAGTTATTCTGTATTTTGCAAATACAATATCTGGGAAAACGTTTTTACCTAATGTCTGAGAAAGCAGATTGAAATAATATGGATTGATTATTCTGTTCGGCGCTAAATCAATCCATCCTGTTACATTGATATCAGAATCCTTGAATTCTACCTTTGTATGACAGATAGGGCATTCTTCTCCATCAAACTGCCTGCCCTGAAATTCTCCACACTTACATCTATATCTTTCGATGAATGCATGCTCATCTGAATAAGATGTTCCGTATAGAGGAGACTGTGCACCATAAAGTGCTTTCTCCTTAGTTTCATCAATAGCTACTTCAGCAGGTTCAGTGATAGTGAAACCATTTCCATAAATAATATCATAGAAATATTCACTATCCCAGTTCATCCTGCTAAGTCTAACAGCTTGCTTGTGTTTTTTACTCACAATATATCGTCCTTTCCTATTTTATATGTGATAGAAATATAATCACAAAAATATAATATATAACGTAATTAAAAATTGTAAGTTGTCAAGTTTTTTAAAGTATTTTCTAACTCAATAAATACTTCATTTAAGTAATAATTGCTATGATATTTATCTCTAAATTCTTTTATCTTATTATATATCTCTACATACATATTGGACTCATCATTATATCCTAATAGCTGATTTGCTACGTTCCTAAAAAATATAGAATCGTTAACCTTATCATTAGAATATCTTAACGTACAACGAAGACTATATATTGCGGAAATTATCGTGATTACTGTATAAGTATATTTAACAATATACTCTCTAGGATATTCATCAGTATCAAGATAATCTCTTTTAATATTATCGGGGAGATAGTGAATACATATCTCCCCGATTTCTTCTATTAACTTTTCCAGATTGTCCTCTGAGATTTGTCCTCGTCTCCTATTGATGGTTTGCATGTAGAGAGTAAAGATATTTCCTTCTCTCTTACTATCCATCTCTTTTTATCCCTCTCCTCCACATATGCCATATAACGAAGAAAGAATAGCTTTTTGCTGATATCTATCATGACAAGCTCGTATATCTTCAAGCATTTTTCTCGTAGATGTTTTAGTCATCTGATGTTCGCTGTATTTTCTTAATATTATAACAGATGCTTTAACTGCATCACGTAATATATCAGAAACATATCTATCATTAAGATGCTCTAATATATATCTCAAGAACCAGATATTATATGAGCAGCAAGGCATGTCAAAATACATCTCAGTCTCATTGATTTCGTTATTATCAATGATTGATAACCAGTCATCAATTAAGTAGTCGATAATTGTATCAGTATTCATCGATGTATTGAACGATAATTTTATTATCTCGTTCCATGTTGAGTCGAGATACTCGTCGATTTTTTCTAATCTACGAGCAAGTTCATTTCTTATCGTATAAATACTTATGCGAAGAAATTTATTTAATTGGTTCAATACAATATCATTGTATACTGTATCAAAGTATTCCCTTTCACGGGGATTTAAGTAGGTATCTCTAAAATTCGAGATACTTTCAGAGACATGTGCCTTTCTGCATACTTCATCAATTTTACATATAATTGACGAAATATCATTCCGATATTGCTGATTCATTTTAATCATTGCTTCCGTAGCATATGGTTTTTTCATCGATTTTATCAGTTTCACAATCTCGTTACGTATTTCAACGTAAATAGTATCGATAACTTCCGAAGAATATGAAACATTATTATTATCTTCATTATTAAAGAGAGCATTGATGAAACTCTCTATGCTGTCAGCAGTATCTGATTCTCCTGAAATGTGAATCAAATTTAGAATTATTGACTCATCCGTTGTGTTTGATGCTTTCTTCGGACGAGACTCAATTTTCATATTGAGTTTTTGCAGAGCTTCGATCAATGCTGTAAAAAGCATTCCATTATTATTAATTCCATTATTATTATTTGAATTTTCTTTCGACATTTTTAACCATTCCTTTCATTTTTATTTCATTAAACTTGTTCGTAAAACAAGTTTAATGAAATGTATTTTTATTTATAAAAATACATATGTAATGATATTATCTGCAACCAACCGCAAAGATATCATCACAAAATGTTTCATCCTCATATTCGTCAATGTTTTTCATAATCTTACGATTATAGTATTTATCATTACTATATGATGGATTAGTACAAACCATTACAAAACCATCTCGTGAATAAATATCTGAAATCAGTTCACGGTTTGACTCTAGCACAGTTCGTGATATTCGTCCTTTTATGACGACTTTTAAGTTTGTGTTAGCAAAGCATCTTCTACCAGCATGAACTATAAGTTCACACTCGGTCGGTAATATTATTTTTGTGAGCTTTTCGCAACCGAAAAATGCTCGTTTTCCTATTACCAGCTTTTTAGTCTCGATTCTTGATAAATCGAGTTCTTTGATATAGTCTCGTCCGAAGAAAGCCATATCACCGATCTCGGTTGTCGTCAATGGAAACCTCAAAACACCGTGGTTATCCATCATTTCAGGGTCGTACTTTTTGATAATCATTTTAATCACTCTCTTTTCATATTAAATTTTGACATTCGTCAATAATGATTACCAATAAAATAATATATAAATAATTATAAAAAAGCTAAGTGAAAGATATATCTTTCACTTAGCTTTTTAAATTTAATAATTAGAGCATTTATCAAAATCAAAAGGCTCGAAGTCATCATCGTAATTACTTACATACTGTTTTTTCTTTTTATTATTTTTTTCAGGTTCTTTTGTTTCTCTATTGATAGCATTAGTACGTCCTCTCTTATCATCGACCGCTTCAAACTGGGTACTGAGAGATTCAAGTGACAATGCTTTAGGTTTATCAATATCATCTATAAGTCGTATTTCATTTCCTGGTTCAAACGGATGATTAAAATATTCAAGTCTTCTCAGTTTTTCATTCTCCTCAGAAGACCTATATCGACGTTTGAGTAACTTAAATGTTAAATATAATTCGTTAGTATCAGATTTAACTTCAGGATTTACTATAATAACAACATCGCTGTTTTCTATAATCTCCCACGAACCAGCTATTGCATCTCGTCCAACAAGTCTTGTAACATCTTCTTTTTTAGCTTGTAATGCTGCATCAACTACTGATGCACCGACTCTGTTAAGCTGTTGAGCAGATATTACTACTATATCAAAAAACTTTGCAAGTTCCTTTAATTCATTTGTAATATTTTTAAGTTCCGTCTTTTCATCTGATGCTCTTTCAGCTGGTCTTATACGTTTCATATAGTCAAGAACTAATGCTATAACTTCAACACCCTCATCAGACAAATCGTTTATAATTGTATACAAATCATTTGTATCGAGTTCTCGATTCTTAAATTCTTTGATGATAATATCTATATTATCATCATCAGATAATCTAAGACCACCTTTATCACGCATTTTCTTCTTTATTTGTTTAGCTGAATAATTTCTAATATCATCGCTATCAACACACATGTTGTATATACGTTCAATAGTCTCTGGTATATCATTCTCAAGCGTTAAGAAAAGAACAGCCGGTCTCTTATCAGGGTCTTTTGTTTTAATTCCCTTATTATATTTACGAATATCCATTGCTGACTTAAGAAGAATGGTAGATTTACCTTTACCTGGAAAAGCAAGATATGTATACAATCTTTTACTCAAGTATCCTGGTGCAAGAATAGTATTCCACCGTTTTATTCCAGTTACAAATATTCTATTTCTATCCTTAAGTTTTTGAACAGCATCATCAATGACTGCTTCGAATTGTTCATCTGCAAGAGAGAATGTCTGATCTGAACCAAGACTCGAATTACCTCTCTTTATATTTATTACAGCAGTTGCAATGTTATATAAATCTTCACTTACTGCTTTATATGATTTAAAATCCCCTTCATCAATAGAATTGAGAATTTGTTTCATAACATCTTTTACTGTAATAGTATATCCAAACTCTAATGTATCATCAATCTTTTTTATCAGGTATTTTGATTCATCATGAGATATTTTTTTAGTTGCTAAAGTTGTATTTAATATCTCTGATTTATATGAATCACACTCTATATCATCAAGACAATACTGCTTCAAGTTATCATTGTCTTCAAAACCATCAACTAACTTACCATAAAGAGTCTTTCTTACTATCCATATTCTTGCCTCTAATGCTGGTTCATTTTCATAAACAGACATATCTAAGTTATTAAATAACTTATAAATATTTGTCAGTGTTTTTCGTGTTCGTAAAACACTATCTTTATATATAAACGATATTACCATATTAAGAGTTGTAATATCAAATTTAATTTTTAAAGGTTTTAGCTTAATATCCTTTACTGAAAGATATTTTTTCATTGTTGGTTTTTCAAATTCCATAATTTCAAATAACTCTCCTTTCAAGAAAGTTTAATTTTTTGTTAGACCAACAATAAAAAGAAGTTACGCTAGAAAATCCAGCGTAACTTCATTATTAGTTATTTTTTATGTTGTTTTAGGAACCTTTACAACATATGTATTTATTTCCCATTCATCATTAGGATCATATGCTGCAAGATCACCAATTTTAATCATTGATACAGGATCAAAATTTTCTTCACCATTTGCAACGATTTTTCTTGCGCCTAAATTTTTAATTAAATCATCAGGAAGTGATGAATATTTATTATATTTATAATCGACATCATCTTTTTTAGGTTTATTAATTTCAGCAAGGAAGTAAAAACCCGGTTCTGCTTCTGATGGTTCCATTGTTGATAAAATTACTTGTCCACTATTGTTAAGACGAGATGTGTTATTATCAACATTCGTTTGTAAACTGTCAAGATATTCATGTAACGTTTGTTCATCATCATAAACGACAGCATCAACATCTGTAACTACAGCTATATCTATTCGATTACCTTGATCATCTGCAGGTGTTTGCATCCTGCCACGCATTTTTTGTGCCATATTTTATTTCACCTCTTTATACTATTCTTCCACACAGATTGCGAATTTCCTCTTCATTTAAAACGACAGTATCAGTTTCTAATAAATGAAATGGAGCACCATACGTAGTTATATCTTCCTGCACAACCGATGGTGCATTTAATATAGCACCGTAACGTGTTATTGGCATAAGAACACGTTCAGTTCTATCTGAGTCATGCCCATGCATTAAAATATCAGTAACCTTATCCGGTATATATCTTATTCGTTTATTAGCCATTTTTTATCCCTCCAATAAAATCAATTGCCTGAAGGATCTTCTTCAACAATTTCAGCTGTAACAACTGCACCCTCTTTGATATCATATACTCTAAGAGATGCATCGGATGTCATTATAGAATCATAGATAACTCCAGCTTCATCCATATACAATGTAGCTTCATTTATTAATGTTAACTGTTTTGTTTCTCCACTATCATGAGGATAATCAATACCATTAAAATAAATTGCAACGATTTTTCCATCTTCGATTATTCGATAAATGGTTCCAGGTATCCATTCTATAAGTGCATCATACTCTTCTTGAGTCATATCAATGAACGGTAAAACTGTTACAGTATAATATTGCTTGATTTTTATTATCCATAATAAATCAAGTCTTCCCATAGATAATGGGTATTTACATGTACGTTTTGAAGAATAATCAGGTACTATTAGATAGTCATTTAATCTATCTTCTTCCATAGTTAAGTTGTTAATTTCAAGTACAGTCATATTTTATTCACCTCCATCATTAGTGTTAGTTTCACTAGACGGATTCTGTTCAGTATCATCGGGGTCTTCTGATGTATCATCTGGTACATCTATAATTTCACCCTCTTCAAGATAGATATCTTTCTTGACTGTAATATCAGTATTAATATCAACATAACCAAAGTTATTTTTAGAAATAATCATCTCAAGTTCCTTAAGGTCAGATTCTGAATTATGATTAACAACTTCTCCTTTTAGACCAATGGTTCTAACCATTTCAGCCCAAACTGCATTAGCTCCCCATTCTTCATCGTTTGGTCTAGCTGACGATTGAATAAATTCGGAAGCTCTCTTGAGTTTTGCCATTTTTGTCATATACCGTCTAATATATGGTATATCTAAAAACCCGACAGTAACTTCATTACCTAAAAGTCTTAAATCTTTATAAGTATCAACGAAACTAACGATATTTGCCCATTGACAATATACTTTGCCATCTGGACAAAGATATTCACTTACAGATTCAAGAACTGTAGTGTCATCGTCAAGACCGGTAATATCCGAAGACAATGTTTGTACAAAATGCATTTTATAATAATCAAGTTTAGTTATTATAACTTTAGCAGAATCGTATCCGTATGGGTATCTTTCAGTAATATTCTTTGGGAATAAAACACAGCATCCCTCATTAAATCTGATATAATCAGTTGCATCGTATGTTGTAGTAGAACCATCGAGTGTAATCGAAATTTTATAACTAAGTATTATATCAGAATCTTTCCATTTTTCAATAGTTTGAAATTTTCTTTGTTCAGCTTTAATGGCTGGGTCGCTACCATCATAATTACATATATATTCATCATATAAATTAGAAAGTATGCGAACGATAGTTTTATCAGCATCTCGTGTTGTGGGCGTTATAAAGAATCCGTTACATTCGCCTGAAATATTGAATGATAACGTATTCCTTAAGTCTACTCCACTTGCACCTTCTGATGCTATTTCAGTATTATTTGATACTAGTATATCATTTGGTACGTCCTTATTTATAGTCACGAGGTCATAATTAGTTGAAACATAGTACGCATTATTATTTTTTCCAGGATATGTAAAATCCTCATTGTTTGTTAAAAGGATTCGTAATTCCAATACCTGGTCGTAAGCATATTTCTTATTTTGTTCAAAACTAAGTACACGACCATCAACAGGTCTCTTTATAAAAAGTTCACCTGTCATCTTATCCATGAGAGCTTCGCCCTCTACTGAATAATCACGATATTCATGACTAAGAAACGTCGTTGCAAATCGTATATCCGGCTTTGAGACATATGTTGGTCTATCGGCATGATCGATTAATCTTACCGGCATTACGTATACACCTCCAACTCATCTTTTTCTAAGTCATCTTTGACATATTTATCAATTGTCTTTTCTGTTGCAATCTCAATATCCATACCAAGTATTTCGTGTGTAAGTTCATTGAGATGTCCAACTGCATAAACTAATTGTGCATTATCATCGCCGTCTTCTGGACCATAAAACGTTAAATCTGGATTAAGGCATAATGCATCAATATATGCTGAACGTCTTGCATATGCATTTGGCTCATCGCTGTATGTTGCATTAGTTGGTGATGTAATATATTGGTTATATATATCAGTATACCAATCTAATAATACTAATAACGAAAATTGTGTTATATCAGGATTAACAAATGTTTTTGGTATCAATTCTTCATAATAGAACATATCAAAGATATAATAGATATATTTATCTGTAATTCCTGGATATTCTTCTTTTTCTTCATCGTTAGTATTTTCACCAATTATCATATCGTCTTCTTTATTATTTTCGATTACAAAATCTAAAAGCTTTCGCTTCTCTTCTTCTGTAACATATCTTTTTTTAATCAGTTCATCTATACTGAAAAAGAATTGTTTTTCAGTATAATTAACACCATAATATTCATAATCTCGTTCTTTTTCAAAGATTAATAAATTATATGATGACTTAATATTGACAAATTTAATAGTCCATGGGTCAATTGTAATAACATTGTTCAAACTTAATTTTCTACCATTTAAATATACGTCATAGTACCGTATATCAAACGGTTTATTGATTATATTTCTTAAGTCAAAAAGTTCATTAGTCGGTGATATATCTTCTTGATAATATATTTGAGTATATCTATACGGACTTACATCAATATATATAACATCATCCTTATGCATTTCATATATGAAACGTATCCTAGGATAATGATACATTGGATAGAACACATATTTTTCTCTTGGCATGATACGTCCATTAACATATACTCTGATAAAATCTTTATGGTAACCAAAAGTATTATCTACAAATTCCAGATAGACTTCACCATCACGAGGAACAACATAGCGAATACCCTCAGCTGATTTTGATAATCTTATTTTTAATGGTTTACCAACCAACATTTCATCATTAGTCTTAATTTTAAATTTATTAAGATTAACAAACCGTAACCTTTTTTCAGCACTACCATTTGATGTTTTAAACTCTCCGTAGTTATTGATAACTTTAATATCAAAAAATGATGGATCATATCTATGAATAATACCAGTATCAATATCATCGTACATAACGAAGTCAGCATTAGTTGGTATTGTATTCGGGTCATTAGATGCAAATGTTATTGTTTTTTCATCATCAAGTGACTCAAATTCAATTTCTTTATCAAAATAAAATCTATTTACATATTCAATTTCAATAAAACTGTTCTCAGTAATAAATGATTGTGGAATATATAGATATTCAGCAAATTCATTACGTTTTTGAATAAGGTCTTTCATAACAAATAAGCCATCAATAAAAACACGAATATTAACATGATGGTCATCTTCCTCATTGTTAAGTAAACTGAATACGTAACAAGGTTTGTCAAATATTATAGGATTAATATCATCAGGAAATTCCTCAGTAGTATCTTCTCGTATTCTAGACTCAAGATCTATCGTATTAGTAAAGATATATGCTGAGACGCCTTTCTTCTTTTGTTCCATGACATAATCCCTAAGGATAAATGGTTCATGTTTTATAAAGTCAATTAATACTTCACTTTTATATTCAACAGATTTACCATTCCATATATTAACTTTATGGTCGTTAAAATTATGGATTAAATCCAAATCTTTATATCTATGAATATAACTATAATATGTCAAAATATGAAGTAACATATCATAGAAATCTTCTTGATCTTCACTATCAGGATAGAGAATTATTTCTCCTCTATATAATTTATCTACATTCTCTTCAAGATTTGAAAGTAAATTATCACATTTTAATGATAAAAAATAAAAGAAGAAATCATGAATACACGTATAATGAAGTTTATAACCATGATGATAAAAATAATATAATTTATATATATCTCCATCTTCTTGCGTTTCATCATTAATGTGATAAAATGTTGGGTAATATAAATCTATATTATCTACATTATGTAAAATTTCATATCCCTGTGATGATGCGGGCTTTTTTAAAAGAATACAGTTTTCAATTGGTATGGGCATATTAAACGGCTTGGCCGTTTCTTTATCTTTTAAAATACAAGCTATATTAACCTCACCATTAACAGATGTTGCATAATCGTTGCCTGTATAATATATATGCTTATGTAAATCTTTTAAGAAGAAGATTGAGATGTAAAAAGCAGAATCAACGTTATCAAGTATTTCAGCTATGTCATCTGTTACTGTACCTCTATAACCTTTATCAGTTTTTTCAAGTTCGATAAGCATTGTTCCTGTTTCATAATTTTTCTTCCTTTTATCGGGTATATGAATACTACAAAACATTATTCCATCATCCGTGGGGAATGGTTTATAAGTTGTAGACTCAGTCGTTGCAGTAGGTGATTTAATAGTATATGTTTTGGTCATTTCATCGGTGATGATAAATGACTTATTACTATATTCTATTATAGGTTTCTTAACATTGATTCTCTGATAATAGATATTATCAACTATCAGAATTTTTAATTTATGTGGATTATATATTCTTTTATCATTTTCAATATTTCTTTCATATTGAAAAATAAAATTACTTGACATAGGTAAATAAACCGTTGCATATTCATCAGTTATGAATATATTATAATCCCATATAGTATGATTATCAATTATTATTATCGGAATTTTTTTAAATAATTCTGGATGATTTATAATATCAATATATGAAATTTTTGTTTTATAAAATTTACTTTTACGATATTCATTTTCATCACATATATTTATCATTTCTCGACCAATGTCAAAACACGGTTTATATGATTTATCAAAATAAAGCCTATGTAGACCTTTGGTGTTCTCATCACTTTTTATTAAATCTATAGAATATTCCTTATTTCCTACTAGTTCATGCTGTGTATGAGCTAAATAAGAAAATGAATTATCCCATGTCTTTTTCAATGCTAAATGAGTGGATAATTCACCAAATGAATTATTGACAAAAGCTCTTCGTATATATTTATATAAGAGCTCAGGTGAATCAATCGACATTATTTTTTCCTCCTCTCATCATATTCTTGACTATTAAGGAAATGTTTCCACATTACCTTTCACATAGAAAATGTTGATAAAAACAATGTTTTAATAAAAAAATCCATTGAAAATAAACGAAAGGTGGATAAAAATATGGCTTATTTTACCGAAGGATCGTTACATGATACAGTTCTTTTTAATACTATAAATAAATCATCAAAGGTTATAACAATGATTGGTGAATATATGAAGAGCGGTACTGTAATAGATTCATCTTATATCGAAGAACAACTTATTCAGATACAGAAAACACGTATCTCACCATTGGCTGATAAAGTCATAAAAGCATATGAAAAAAAAGATATAATCATAGTACACTCAAAAACTATAAAGATACCTCAGCCAATTCCATTTATAATTCTTAAACTTCAAGGAACTATGAAGGCTGTTATCTTTATCAATAACTATGGCACACTTATTGAAAATCATAAGGTTGGTAATGCTGTTTACTTAAATACTCCAATGAAAGACCTTTATACTTTAATGGAAGGCGCATATGTCGCATTACAATATGCTATATATCCTATAGGTATAACTAAGAATCTGGGTTTAATGAAATTATCAAATTCAATATATACTCAGATGTTTATGCGAATTCTTAATAAAGAATATGCAATAAGTATGGAAAAAGAAATAGCAGATAGAATGTCATTTGTTGTATCTAGGTTTTTCTTAGATAATGTATGGGAAAGTGTAAATAAAGATATTAACACCTCATATGCAATAAATAATATTCTTACTCCAAATAAATCAGATTTAATTCTTATTTCTGAAATGTATAATGAAGCAGCTATAACAAATATAGAAGAATTAATAGCATTCATGAAAACTATAACAATGAGAGTTGAAAAACTCAATATGCGTTATTTTACTCAATGTTGGCTTAATACATATAAGTCACCTGCATTATTTAGTATGGAGTGCTTACCATACTTCTTATTTACAACAGAAGCTGCATTAATAGGTAGCTTTATAGTTAATCAACCAATCTTATCAGATATGTATAAAAATATCAAGGGAATGAATACATTCTATCTTGAACTGACTAAAACTGTATAAAGGAGGGATATATAATGTCTATAGATCCTTCAAAAAATCCTAATTATAATTGTAAACGAGGATGGATAATAAGTATGGATGAAGCTGGGGGATATGTACCTTTCTTCGTACGTGTTCGCTCAGAAGATATAATGTGGACAACAAAAGCAATAGATAGATATTATTCATCTATTGAGCGAAACCTACGTAATTTTGGTTATACATATAATGCAGATATCCAAAATCCATCAGCTGAAATGGTTGTAAATGTTGGTAATTGGACATATTATATTAAACCCAATGGACAATTCAGAGCAAAGTATATTGGTATTCCCAGCACGAGTGATTATTCAATTATCAAAACACCAGTATCGCTAGATAGAGATGTTACTGCTGGTGCTAACTTAAGAATAGACCTACCTTTAGCATCTGTAAAATCAGATACCATGATTATAGGTAATATGGATCCTATTGGTTCATGTTATACATATTTCAAGGGAGCACGTCATAAATCATATTCAATAGGTAAAATTATTGATACTATCGATATATCAATAAGATGTACATATGACTTGGAAGTTGTTTCTGATTTTAATGCACGAGCTATTGATACTATGATTGAAACAGGAGAAGGGGTAGTTGTTTCTATTTATATGGAAGGCACTATCTCAATATAAAATAATAGAGAATGAGCTTTATAGCTCATTCTCTATTATTTTTTTTTATCTCCATGTTATTTGATATTTTTTACCATAGCTATCTGTAGCTATACCAGTTGATCTATTAATACTTAATGTTGTTCTTAACGGAAGAGGATAATCTGCTATCTCATTTCCCTCTTCATCAAGCGCATAATAGAAGTAATCTTCAACATCATTACTATTAATAGATACATAAATTGTTATATTGCGATTTTCATACTTAAGATATTTTTCAACTTCTTCAGAACGCTCACTGTCAGCAAGGCTTTCTGATAAACTATCAAAAAGTTCATCTTCTGTAAAATCGCTAATCTCAGTAGGAGAACCAGTTCCTACGATTTGACCTCTTTCGCTAATCATCTTATTAAGAAGTGAACCTGCAAAATCGCTCATATTTTCTCCTTCACCACCATTACCAAATTCTTTTTTCTGTTTCATGGTAAGTTCAGCAATAAGTTTTTTTGCATTTACATTCTTTTCAATAAGTTGCATTGCTAATGCTCGTGCACCGGTTATATTTTCAACTAAATCAGTCATTGTCTTGTTTACGCCACGAGCCGATGATTTAGAAGATTTCATAGCATCATATTCTTTTTGTAATGTATCTGTGAATCTATTTTGGTCTGCTAATAGATTTCTATATAAATTAAGTTCAGGTTCAAATTCTTTCGCATAATCAATCAATTCACTTTTTTTCTTTTTCTTCTTCTTTTTCTTTTTACCAAAATCAATATCAAAAATTGAACCACTTGTATATTTAGATTTCTTAATTTTAATATCAGATAGTGTATTAAACCATTCATCATCATTATCAAAATAGTTATCTATATCATCATTTTCTTTTTTAGCATCAGATTCATTACTCTTTATTATAGAAGATGGTAAAAATGTTCCAGTAGATGCTATATCATAATCTGTCATGTCTTCAACTTCTCTTATCTGATCAAGGATTTTTTGATGTTTTGATTTTTTATATTTAGGATTAAGGATATCCTCTTCATCATGTTTCGACATATTATGTAACCTCCTTCTAAATAGATTTATAGTTGTGTTATCAGAACGATTTTCTATTCGGAAAAAAACACAGAAATAAACTAAAAAATATAGGAAGTGATTGTTATGAAAATAGATAAGGACAACGCGATGCTTATAGATATCCAGTATATCAAAGCAAACAGACGTGAAGATCATCCTGACTATTTATATTTAATATGGAAAGATTTAAAAACTGGTGAAAAACATTTACAGGTTATACCAGAACCAATGATTGATATTTATTTTGAAAAACCTGAATTTAGAAATCATACTTTTTCTAAAACATATGAAAGAGTTGAGCATCTCAATAAAAAGACCGTTAAATATAAAGATATTATATTCGAAATAGCTAATGATATGGGAGATGCTGGAAAGAATAGACTCAGAGACTGTTTTACGACAGGAAATTACCGAGGTATTCAAGAATTTTACACATATCCTTATGTTTATGGTGCTGATTATGATATTAGAGCTTGGTATAGATACAAATGGCTTCAGCAAATGGATAATGATAAACCAAAAACAATTAGTAAGGGGTTTATGGATATAGAAGTTGATTCATTTGAAGCTCCAGGCATGGCTGATGCAACATATTGTCCAATAGACATGGTTACAGTCATTGATATGTCTGCTAATCAATCTTATACGTTTGCATTGATTGGTGTTGATTGTGTTGAACATGATATGTCTACGATGACTGTAAAACAAAAAGAACATGAGCTGTATAGACGTTCGATGTATAATAAGCGAATGGAACAGCAAGAATACTGGTCAACACATGAAGATGAACTTATTAAAGAAGCACATAAGATGTTTGATGAGTCATATCCAGGAATGGAATATAACGTATATTTCTATAAGGATGAGAAAAAGATGCTTGTTCATCTTTTTCAGTTAATCAATAAATTAAAACTTGATTTTATTGGAATTTGGAATATATCATTTGATATTCCATTTATAATTGATAGGTTAAAAAATATGGATTTAGACCCAGCTCAAGTAATGTGTCATCATGATTTTCCTATCAAACAATGTTATTTTAAAAAAGATACTATAAACTTTCAAGTTAAAAATAAATCAGATTTCTTTCATATTTCATCTTATACAGTTTTCTTTGACCAGATGATTAATTATGCGGCAATACGTAAAGGTGGTCAGGAACTTCGTTCAAATAAACTTACGTATGTTGCACAAAAAGAACTTAATGATGAAAAGCTTGATTATAGTGAAGACGGCGATATCAAAACGTTATCATATAACAACTGGTTATTGTATTTTCTTTATAATATAAAGGACGTTCTTCTTCAGAAAGGTATTGAAGAAAAAACATCTGATGTAGATACCTATTATCTTACATCATATAAAAATATGACACCATACGAGTCCGAGTTTAAACAAACCGTGAAGCTTAGGAACGTACAATATAAGTCGTTTGCTAAACAAGGATTGGTACCTGGTGAGAATATTAATAAATTTATTTATAATTCTCAAGAAAGAGAAGCAGATGACTATGACGATGAAGAAGAAGAGAAGAAAACCAAGTTTGAGGGTGCTTTAGTAGGTGACCCATCATTAATAGATAAATTCGGAGAACGAATGTTTGGTGAAAAAACAAACTGCATATTTAAATATAGTATTGATATGGATATGTCAAGATTTTATCCATCATGTATAGCCGCTATGAATATTGAGCCAAGTTGTCTTATTTTTAAAGCATCGGTAGACCCCAGCGAGTATGATGTACGTGATGGCGATATACCATTTAATGGGATAACTGATGTTCAAATAAATAAACACAATAATGATTCGTTTGAAACAGATATAGCAAAAGAAATATTTGATAATTTTCAGACAAGAAATTATTTGTCGGTTGCCCATAAGTGGTTAAATTTTCCATCAGTTAATGATGTATACGAACGATTAAAAGATGAACTTGATTAATGAGGTAAAAAATAATGGCTAAAAAAATAACATTTAGAGATTTGCTTGTTAAAATAACAACTATTCTCTCATCAGATCTATATCTGATAAACAATCAGTATATAATAGGTGGTCCGAAATCAAATGATAATAATATAGGATATTTTGTATTTAAATTAAATCCAGATATTATTAATGTATGCAACGAAACCAATTTTCTTGATGCATCTGAGTCATATTATTTTGCTGATGCTAAGGCCGCAAAAGATGACCTTGAAAATAACTGCTGTAAGCTTACTAAGCCATCCCAAATTACATGGTCTAAAAAAATGCTTTCTACTGTCATGGATATTGTAGATAATATAGAAACATGGAATAAATTTAATTTTACTGATAAAGAAATAGATGCATTATTTGATGAAAACTGCACTATAGATTTATTTGCAGATAGTACTGAGATATCTACAGTAACAGTTAGTAAAACTTTATTCCCTTTAACAAACGAAAAAAATATATCAGACTTATATTATACCGTAGATAAACATGAAGATTTCAATAATTTGATATTATCATTAGATTACTCAATGTTTCAGCTTTATATGTTATATAGATATATTGATGTTGACTAATAATAGAGATGTAGTGTATACATACACTACATCTCTATTATTCTTTACTGCATATTTTTCCTATCAGAAAACATTGAATTAACATTTAAATACTGAAAGGAGTGATCAATTTGCCGGCTAATAATAAAAAAGCAGGTAGTAAAAAATCTAATACTGAAATTTCTGAATTAGAAAGAGCATCTTCTATATTAAAAGATAAGAGTGTTAGAAGAAATCTATCTCAAATTGAAAATATATTAGGTCAAGCAAATTTAAACTTATACGGTACAGACAGAACTTCTGAAGTAGATACGTTGAATTCTAAATTTCAATCTCTTCTTCATGAAGAAATAGGTGTTTTGACTCAAAAGGATGACGAAGATGTAACGTCATTTATTAATAAATTATATTCAGCAGATAAGAAGAGTACCGCTGCTTCAAATCTTTTAGATAATCAATTTGTATCTATGACTGGAGAAGAAGTACAAGCAGTACAAGGATTTTTATATGATGTATATAGAAATAGACTTCTTGAACAAAATGACCTTCATGAGGTTGCTTCTCAACTTATTGAATTAAGTGAAGCGATATTAATAACTCGTGATGCGATAGTTTCAGCTGATGTAGTTGAAGGACGTATGTCTAGAACTCTTAAATTTGATAAAATTGATCAGGAAGATGCTGAGAATACTTTACCAATAGTGGAGTCTCTTGAGAAACGATTCTCGCTTCTTGAAAAAATAAAAAACTTTGTTATACCAAAAACTCTTGAATATGGAGAGTACTATGCATATTGTATTCCATATTCAAAGATTTTTAATGATTTTATGAAAAATAAAAATAATACAAAGACTGGAAATATGTATAAAGAAACATCTTTATACGAAAGTGTTTCAGATAACACTGTTACCCGAAGTGGCAATAAAAATAGTAATAAAAGTAATAAATTTATTGATGATATTTTCACGGAATATGTTAGTAATTTTCCTGAAAGTAAACAAAGTGAAATAAAATCTAAAGAAAAAGAATTTAAAGAAGATGTCTCTAATATTCTTAAAAATATAATAATATGTAATGATTCAGTTCCACTTCCTGTAATGGAAGAAGGGTTTGCTTCAATAAAAACATATATGGATGAATATGTTAATGAAAGTGGTGATACATTTACAGAAGCAAAAACCGTAAGGAAAGATAAGAAATCAGTTGACTCTTTATTTAACAAGATAATCAATGATGATACAAAAAATGGTATCACATTTGTTGATGATACAAAATCAAAAGGAAAAGCTAAAGATGACTTTTCAGATATCAAGGATTGCTATCTTAAACTTATAGAACCTACTAAAATTATTCCTGTAAAGATAATGAATCAGACTATTGGGTATTATTATGTACAAGAAGAGGATATCACACCTCTTGCTGGAATGATTTCATCAACTTTATACTATAATAAATTTGATGAAGCAAATCAGCAGCAATCTATAGTTGATTCTATTGCAAAAAGAATAGTAGATTGTTTTGATAAGGATTTTCTTAAAGATAATATAAAATTTAAGGAAACAATAGTTGAGGCTATTAACTATTATAATTTAAATGAAAAAAGACTTAAATTCCAGTTCATTCCTGTAGAGTACATAGTTCCTTTCAAGATTGACCAAGACGAGTATGGTAATGGACAATCAATGATAAAGAAATCATTATTCTATGCTAAACTTTATTTAATGCTTCTTCTATTCAAAATCATGTCTATTATATTAAATAGTAATGACCAAAAGGTAAACTATTTAAAAACATCTGGTATTGATAAAAATGTAGCTAATAAAGTACAAGAGATTGCACGTATAAAACAGTCACGTCAAATTAATATGTATGATTTATTTAATTATACCACATTAATCAATAAGGTGGGTAACGGAACAGAAGTCTACATACCTACTGGTAGGTCTGGTGAAAGACCTATTGAAACAGAGATTTTATCAGGCCAAGACGTACAGTTAAATAGTGAACTTCTTGAAATGTTAAAGAACTCATATATACTGGGAACAGGTGTTCCTGCAGCTATTATTAACTATTTAAATGAAGCAGATTTCGCTAAAGTCATCGAACAAAACAATACTAAGTTTAATGGTAGAGTAGTTAACTATCAACTCGATTTTAATCCTAGTATAACTGAATTATATCAAAAGATAATGAGATGGTCAACAAATATACCGGATCAAATGGTAGACAATTTTGAATTCGCATTACAACCTCCTAAAACAGTTGCATCTACTGCTAAAGGTGAAGCTATTAATGCATTCAATCAGTTGGTTGAATTTGTTGTTGGTATTAAGTATGGTGACCCTGGTCAGGCCGAAGCTGATAATCCCAGTATAAATAAAGAAATAAGAAGATTTAAAGAACTTTATGCTGCAGAGCAACTTCCTCTTCTTAATATGGATAGGATTAATAAACTATGTGAGCAGGCTGCTATTGATGTTAAAGAAGAGACTCTCAAGCCTAATCCTAACAATGGTGATAATGGTGAAGATGATGGTATAGACGGTCTTGACTTAGACGGTGAAGAAGGAGAAGAATAAATTCGTAAAATAAAAAATTATAATGATATATTATATATGTGTAATAAGAAGATTATAAGCCACGTATAATCTTCACCCAGATAAACTAAGTTTAACATCAGACTGCAGCTGATGTAGAAATCTTAAATTATGATGCTCGTGGCTTGCCGGCTTACATAATTTGAGATTCACTTAGTTATATTATATCGAAAAAGGAGTGAAAAGGTAGTTATATTATATCGAAAAAGGAGTGAAAAGGATGATTAATAGAATCAAAATTCCCTGATTAGACCGCACGTATTAATATCAATTAATACGTGCGGTCTTCTTTTTTTATATTTTTTATAAAAAAAATGATGGTGAAAGTAATACTTTCACCATCATTATTATTTTTTTAGGTAGTGGACTCCCAGGTACTTGCAGGTAATACTGCATTCGATGTACCCGTTTCTACTTTTTCTAAAAGCTTACCAGTCTTAACATCATAACTCTTACCATTACCATCATCAACGTCAACAGTAAACCCACTATAGAAGTTAAGCGAGTTAGCAAGCATTTTATATTTTTCAAGTAACTTACAAGCCACAACGTTAATCTGAATCGATTCGTATTTTGTACATGTAAAGTTGATATCAACGTCTACAATATTATGGGTACCTGACTCATAGTTGAATGCATCAGTATTTATACCCTTAGGGAAGCAGTTGGCAAGTAAACAAGCATATTCAACTTTTTCACCAGTGTTATCAGTAGCAACATAGATAAACTCTGCTGTCTGATTAGACTGTTTTCTCTTAATTGAAGGGTCAACTCCATGATAAGTTGCTAAACCTGTTAACAGGTCAGTTGTACCATTAATCCATGTATGAAGAACTTCACGAATAGGTGAACCTGAGAACTCATAAACCTTAACAGTAAATTCATTGGTGCCGTCTTCAGCTGCCATAGGTATTTCAAACTGTTTACCTACATAGCCACCTTTAAGAGGTTCAAAGTTAACAGAAACATCACCTATACCAGAAACTGCGGTATTACCATATTCGAGTATATGCTTAAATATAGCCATCTGAGGAGGCATGAGTTCTGAAACAAATAAAGGTGTTCTAACCATAAATAAACGGCCATAACCGGTCTTAAGAGGATCATACTTTTCAAGTACATCATGAGTGACATTAGTACCGCCTAAAAACAGTGCGTATTCAGTCAGTGATGCATCCTGAAAGGTTTTCATTGAACTGCCGCCACCCTGAATAGAATTGTTGTGACTAATACTATTATTAGTAGAGCTATCTGCCTGTGCATATTGTGCCATATTTCATTTCACCATCCTTCTTACAGCATAACAGTTCCAGTGGTAGAACTATTATTATCAGTGTTAGTGCTTTCATCATATGTTCTCTTATTGATATCAATTTCGAGAATAGCACGCTTCTGAAGACCTCTAAATACAACTGCAACATAACAGTGTAAAATAGAACGATCAAACTCCCACTTATTAACTCTAAATTCTACATCAATTGAAAGAACCTTAGAACCAGTCCAATCAGAGAACTTAGCTTTTTCAAATGCAGAGAAGTGCTCTCTTTCACTTGCATCAGCAAAGTCATAGAGTCTACTATGAATATCTGTTTCAATTATTCTCTTGATTGCATAGAGAGTAAATACATTATTCTCCTCAGAGAGGTCAGTCAGATCAGTCTGTGCTGTTGTCTGAGTAGCTCTCTGGAATACATTATCATCAAGAGTCTCAAAATAGTTGAAGTTATTCTGATACAGCTCTTCCTTGAGATCAGCCTCATAGTCTTCAATAGAGGGCTCGAGAGTATCTCTAATATGACCAGTAAGCTGTGCCTTTGCTTTAACCATAGGAATATGAGTTCCATAGTTAATAACATGATCAGCAAACTGCTGAGCAAGGAAATAAGTAATAGAAACCTTAACTCTCTTCTGAGAAGGAGTTTCTCTTACCATGAAGTGTTGTGTATTCTTCGAGATCAGGCAATGATTATCAATACCAGTCTTATCAGAACCTATAGTACTGAATACAGCATAATCACGAATGAGGCTAGCGATATTAGACTTAGAGAACGACTCCATTTCAATACCACAGTCGAGATACAGAGGAGCATCATTTCTTACAACTACAAGTTCTGCAAGAACCTGCTTAACCTCATAACTATAGTTTGCATCAAACCATGCAGTAACAGGAATTCTTCTTGAAGAAAGAATCTTTCTATCAAAAGTGCCATTAAATGCATTCTTATAGCATTCATCAATTTCCTGTGCTACCGTCCACTGTGTAACATCAGTAGTGCATTCCTTACCATCTTCATAGTAATACTTGGAAGCATTAGTATTTATAGGTTCAACACCTTCTGTAACACCATCTTCACGATAATACTTTGTTACAGTAACAGTCTTATCAGGATCAGTATCTTCAACACGAGTAAGTTCACCAGCTTCAATCTTAGCTGTAACTTCTTCTGTGTTAACAACTTCGTCTTCCTTTGTTACAGTCTTGGTTACATAATCACCAACAACTACAGAGATGCCAGTAACTTCACCGATCTTAATCTGTGTTTCAGCATCAAAAGGAACTTCTGTCTTGGTTACATAATCACCAACATTTACGGTGATACCAGTAACATCGCTAATCTTGATCTGTGTTGCAGGATCAAAAGGATCAGCATCATTAGCTACAACTTTAAGAGCACCAGCATCACCAGAAGCGGCTACAGCATATACTGTTTTACCAGTATAGTCATTAGCTACAACTTCAAGAGCACCTTCAGTCGTGGATGTAGCCGTTGCAAATGTAACAACATCAACTTGAACAATTGTGCCATCAGCATTGTAATGTGTATAAACAGGAATAGTAGCTGTACCACTATTGATATAATAGCTATTATCACTTGAATCTACAAATTTAACGATTGTTGCGGGAACTTCAACTTCCTTAGGGAATACAGTTTCTCCCTCTGCATCAACTGCAACGGTCTTCGAAGTTACAATGAATCCATCAGTATCAAGAATTCTGGGATTATCAAAGTAACCATTTGTACCATAGTTTACTCCAACACCCTTTACGTCGCCAAATGAAGACATAAGCTTTGTTGTAGTATAATCTGCAGGGTTTGCACCAGCAGGAATACCACCCTTCGGAACCTCTGAAGGATACATGATACAAGGAAGCAGTTCATTGCTTGCAACCTTCTTTGCGAAGATCGGGTCAAACTCGTCAATGTCAATAATATTATCAGGATCAGAATCCTTTATCATCGACATTAATTTCTGAAGTTCTGATACAGCATCAGAGAGCTTTACATCATTACCGTCAGCATCCTTTGCGATAATACCGGTAGGAACTCTCTCACTACCATTAACCATATTGGTAAGTGACTCTCTGCTAATAGATACGTTTGCAAAAATTTCAGCATACTTAGCAAATGTCTCATCATACTCTGCCTCAAGTAAAGGATTGAGTTCAGTAAGGAATGATACATATGCATCGTATACATCTTCAACACCAGCTTCGTTCATGTAAATATAAACCGGAATATCACCGATGTTGCTATTTTCAAGGATATCATTAATAAGAGTTGATGCATCATACTTAGATGATGAAACAACTGAACCAGTATAGGTTGCAATCTTGTTAAGGCCACCCTCATTGTTCATGATAACAAAATCATACATTTTGATACCATATTCTTTTTCATATGACTTATTTGTGTCAATATGAACAGAGTAGTTATCGCCGTACTTGCCTCTACCAGCAACACGGATACCCATAACAGGAGCCTGAGTGTATCCCTCGTTATCAATATACTTATCATTAACTAACTCTGTGCCATCAAGTTCAACATACTTCTTATTGAATGTTTTAGCATCACTGATACCTTCAAGGAACTTAACTGTGAACTTCAGACGGAAGCGTCTTTCACTAGCCTTAACAGTATCATTAGTTTCGTCAGCCTTATAATACAGAGAAATAACTGCATTAGAATATGTAGCATTCTCAGGCATTACACGCATACCCCATACATAAGTATTGGGCTTTCTCAGAAGTGCCAGAGGCATCATCAGAGGCTGACCATATTTCTTATAATTAGAAGTGCCATATGTCGATACAAAACTATCGTACGACGTTTTTCTTACAAATACATTGTCCACACCCTTAGATGAAACGAACGGAAATGCATAAGTTACTGAAGGATCAATTCTAGTATCGATATTTGTCTCAGCAACCTTTGTATTATCATTGATTACAGTTTCAACGTACGGATATGAGTACTTAGGTACTATCTGTATAGATTGCGGCATAATCTATAAACCTCCTTTTAAATTTTTTATTAGTTATAGATTTTATAAAGTCTATAAATTATAGATTTTATATATTTGTTTTGAGGATTTATATAGGTTTTACTATAAAAAAATACTCATCACATTTTAATGATTTGTTCAATTGGGGACTGAGCTTCTGGGATCTTATCTCTAGACCTATTTAAAGATGAAGTAATCATACTGTCAATATCTTCAAATGTTACTGCGGTGAAAGTTGACGTGTATTGGCATATCTGTCGAACTGATGCCATTTTATAATCATATAACGATACACCTTTAGGGTCTTTACCAATTACATGAGCAAATTTACTTGACGGATTATTTTTATCACGATATGATGCTGATAATATTAGTTCTTCAATAACTGAAGGAACACCGAGATTTACACCATTCATTTGTTGATTTTTTCTCCATAGAGTAATAGACTTATCATATGGAACCGATGCAGGTATTTTACCTTTAAGAATAAAGTCCAGATAAGTTTCAGCGTTTGTACTATCCTCAATAACCGAACTTTCCATAACTTTATTACCATGGAAGAATTTTAAAACCTTACATGATACTGGAACAGGTTCTCCGGGTAATTCAACTCTTCGTATTTCATAGTCATAGACATAAATGTTTATCCATGACGGAAGATTCAATATCTTCATTTCTTTTAATTGACCATTCTCATAAAAACCTATATTAAATATTCCAAGAACTTTAATAACTTGACCAGCATCTTCTGCAAATTTACCTGATGTATCAAAATAATCCATTGGTATATAAAACTCACAGTATGGTCTTTCAAGATAAATAAATTTTTGGTCTGATCTAAAATAACTACTCATTTCTTATACCTCCTTTCACAAGAAGAGTTCTTAAGATTCTGTTTTATTTATCAATGATAATACAAAAAAAGAGAGATGAAGATATTGTCTTCATCTCTCTAAAAAATACTATATATTTATTCTTCTATGTTGTCAGTTACTGAATTTTCGGGCTCATCAAAAGCCTCATCAGTAACGGTATCATCAATATCATTTTCTTCTTTCTTCTCAGGAAGCTGTTCCTTTATCATTTTATCAAGTGACTCATTCAAGTACTGTTGAAGTTCATCAGCAGATGCATTGGGATCATAATCAGTTATCTTCATTTCATTCATTTTATTAATAAGGAGTTCACGTCTCTCCTTATTGTAACGATTATCTGATTCAATTCTTGTTGGATGATTAGGTGCTGTTTCATTATTTTTCTCAAAATATTCTCTATATTCATCAAAGTAAGATACAACCTTTCTGATTATAGAAACAAAATTATCCTCTGATGTAGTTGAATCAAATCTATGATAAATAAGATTTGTCATAGATGTTACCATGGCATGTACATAGAGCTTATCAGTCTTATTATATGGATCATAATGAACAACTGCTCTCATAAATATAAACAGGAAAAGATTATTAAAACAATGATATTCTTCCTCAAGGAAATTCTCCTCAAGATTTAAGAAATATCTATAAAGTTTATGGTCAAAACCAAACTTAATAATTTTCTTTTTATATCTATCAACAATTTCTTTTCCAAGTTTTGCATCAAAAAATGCATTCTTAATTGATTTAATTTCTTTAGAACCTATTGAATTAAATCTTTCGAAAATAAATGAAAGAGTTTGTGATGCTTCTATTGCATTTATTTCTCGCATCATCTTTCTTTTTTTACCCTCGTCAGACTCCTTTTCAACAGCTTCTTTTAATGTATTAAGACGCTGAATTCTAACTTCTTTTGCTTTAGATGATGATGCATAATTAAAATATTCTTCAAGTATTTCTTTCGAATCTTTACGAATATTATCAGCCTCAATCTTAGCCGAAAGAATATTTAATGAAGTCTCTTTAACAGCATCCATAACTTCTAATGGATCATGTTCATCATTGATATTAATATTATATTTATGAGCTTTAAGAAACTTTGCAGCATCTTCTTTACTCATTTCCTTTATATCATTTTTAGTTATTGGAATTATATCTATAAGCGTTTCCGGCTTAAGATCATATGCAGTATGAATTGTCTCTTCACCTAAAGACTTCAATGTTTTATACTGATCTTCCATTTCATTAATAAGATCAACTATAACCTTATAATTCATAGGATTGGATTCATTTTCCTCTGAATTGATAATTTCTGAGTTAATGGTATTTTCTTCAATAGACATAATCATGTCTCCTTTCAATAAAAAATTATAGTAACGTTATAATGATAATAAAACCGTATATTCAAAATAAATACATATATATTATTTTTTTGCATAAAAATAATACAAATAAAAAATAATGGTTTTAGAGGATACGAACCATTATTCGTATTATTATCTATTTACGGGATACTTAAAAAAATAAGGAGGTGGATAAAATGTATCCTGATTTTAACGACACAGACATCGTGATTGAATAATTTCAATCACAACATGAAACCGTAAATAGATATGTAAAAAGATACAATATAATCGAGAGTAAAGATTATATTGTATCTTTTTTTTGTTAAAATCCGTTTATATTATTGAAAAAGCTCAGGTCTATAGAACCATCTGTATCATCGTCCATCTGTTCAATTATTTCTCCAGGTGTATTATTATAAACCGTGTTTTGAATTTCACCAGCTTTTACTAGTTTATATGTATCTTTCTGTGCTTTAATAGCAGCTTCTTTCATTAACTGTTCCCATTGTTTCTGTTGTTCTATTTGTTGCTCTTGTTTTTTTACCGACTCTATCAACCTAGGATCAACTAATGATGGATCGATTTCAGAAGCATGTTTCAATCCTTTATTCTGTTCATCTTCGTTTAATTTACCTTTAATAATTCCAAATACAGGGAGATTATTACCATGATAGTAAACATAAAGGCACATTAGATAGCTCATTACAGAGTCATCATGAACAATATAGACTATATCATCATCTTCATATTCTATTATCAAATATGAAGAGCTCCCCATTTCGTTTTAATAGAATTACATATGGCTAATATCACCATAAAACTAACCTATAAATAGGCACTACTCTACTCACTTCTTTACTTAAGTATTTCTCTTAAGCTATGCTTTCGATAGTCGTTGAACCTTGCTCTTAATAAGAGCCTTGGCTGCGGATTGTCTCTATTCTTAACCTTTTTACTATACCTAAGGAATTACCCTTCGCCACTAATATAAATATTAGTTTAGTAGTTAAGACCTAACGAGAGTTCCCCGCAATTAAAGGAGTTTATCCCGGTCCTCATGATGACTGTTTTTAATTTTTGATTTTATATATTTAACTCGTCCCCTATTAAGTTCGGTATATTCCCAACCCATTTTTATCACCGTCTCTTTAACAGAATGATTTTTTAATAATCTTTCAATTTTTTTTATTTCTTCATATGATAAAATGGAACTGAATTTTCTAATCTTTGGGAAATTGTAATTTTTACTAATAGATTTCCAGGTATCTCCACGCCTTATGTGTAATATAAAATCATACCCATATCCATATTTAGCTTGGATTTTTTTAGGTGACATACCGGATTCTAAAAGTTCACATACTTTTTTAACATCTTGCTTTGTATGTGTAGATAAATTACATGTTTCAGAACCAACTATATTTGGACTTTTTAAACCATTTTTATATGCCCTAGAATTATTTTCTGAATAGGTACACCATTCTAAATTGTCTAATTTATAATTCATTTTATTTCCATCCAGATGATCTATCACAGAATAATTGTGAGGATTTTCAATAAATGCGTTAGCAACTAGTCGGTGTATGGTTTTAGTTTTATATTTACCTTTTTTACCTAGTTGTATATTGATAGCCGGATATTGTAAACTTCTGGAGGATGGATTCATGTTAATCTTAAGTTTTTTATTAGTCTTAATATTATATACATTTCCATCCTGTGTTATCATATAATTCGTATCTTTATCATTTATAGTTATTATTTTACCAATGACACCATTTTCGAGTAATATTAATGATGAATAAAAACACGAATCATAATTTCTGATAATATAAATATATGACATTAAATCAACTCCTATTAAATAATTATTGACTTGTTGTGCATGTATTTATCCAGATTACATTTTTTTTGAACCGGGTCCGGCTTCAATTTTACCAGATGATGTCCTTATCAATCTCGATATATCTCTTGTTATGTTTTGAGTAATAAATTTTTCTTTATATTCTTGAACATGTCTTACTAGAATAGCCATCATATCTTCACGAGATTTGGTACCTGTATAAACTCCATAATATGATTTCATTGATGCTTGTTTTTTAAGCATGGATTCAATAGTACCAGATGCTATCGCATTATCTTCAACTAAATCTTTAGCTCTATCATAATAAAGATTTGCACGTATTCTACTATTAAGAAGATGGTCTATAATAGAATCACCAACACTATTTCTTTCGATACATAATACTGCTCTAGGTAAAATACTTATTAGTTCTATAAGCAATGCCTCAAATTTTGTTTCACCAATATATGAACATTCAAATTCAGCTTCTACTTCTAACGTATATGGATTTAATATTGTAATAGCATTATTATCTCCGTTAGTTCCCGTTGAACAGTCAACGCCGATAAGATAAGCTGTGCGTGGATTGAGTTTTTTGTATATATCAAATCTATAATATTCAAGTAACCACATTTCATCTATTGGTTTATGAGCAATCTCAATAAGATATTGAATATCTTCTTGATTAAATGGAGAAAGTGATGAACCGTGTAATCTTTGAAGTAGTATTTCACGTCTTACTGTCAAGGGATCTCCAATTTTAGCAGATATATTTTTTAACCAATCTTCAGTTAGTCCTATTTGATAATACTGATATTCTATATAAAGAATCTTGTTACAATCTTTACCTTGTGAATCTATGTATTCCTGTATTTCTTCTTCGGTCATATCATAAAGACGTTCGGTCCATTTAGCAGTCTTATCTAAAATCTCCTGTGCCTCTTGACCAGCGGGTGAATCAAGATCTCCAGGTGTGCTAGTAAATATACGAGCATACATAGCACCATTCGCTTTAGCTCTAGCTGCTGCAGTTTCATATGTGGATACTGAGTTTGCTACTATAGTTTTTATATGAGGTGTAAACTCAGCCTCATCGAAATGCTGTATTGGCGATGTAAGACCTCTAGCTAATGATAATGCTGTATCATATGATGTTGCTTTAGCTTTAGTGATAATAGTATTACCATTTATAGGATGTCCCATTTTTGTAGCATTATTAGTTGCTTTTGTAACCTTGCCATCATCATCAGTAAATGATTCAAATCTTAAATATTCAGGTAAAAATCTTATTTGGTCACCAGTTCTCTTAAGATTTGTTTTACTATCTTCACCTGATTTATTTATGTATATAAATTGAGATTGTGAAGTACCAAATGAGTACATCCATGTTTCCATAGCAATTGCTGACTGCGTTTTACCTTGTTGACGTGTTAAATTTAACCACGAGTCTAAACCATGTAAAATACACCATGCCTGTGCAATATTACCTCTATTTGCCTTATATGGCACAGCAGTACCACCTGGATCAGGAATTCTGGATATTTCACGAAGATAATACCAAGGATTTCTCATACATTCTGTCATAATTCTAGTTATTTGATCTTGCGTTAAATTAGTATGACCATCAGGTCCAACAGAGAACGGGTTAATATTTACCAAACTATAATCATATATCTCAAGCATAAAATAGCAATTTTTGATTCCAACTGTTTGTAAATCTTTTGCAACCTGCAAAAATGACCTATTCTGTGTTCCTAAGTCATATAACTTATCATCTATTCTTGCAATACGAGATTTAGCCATATTTTTCTCCTTTCAAAAAATATTGATTATAATAAAGTATTTATGTTTAAAAAATAAACGATACGAATGGTATGTCAATCCATTCGTATCGTTTAAATATTAAGATAAAACTTCGGAGGTACTTTTTATATTTTTGTTCTATTCATCAATTATCACGCATATACTATTTTTCAGATGATTCTGAATAAACTGTTGATGTGTAAACTTTTCACCATCATCTTCTTTTGATATATATTCAGTTGTAATCTTGGGTATCAAATCAAGAATATAATATCCAATATCACTATCACATATATCATGAATATTAACTTCAAATGCTATATGAGTATCATTTGGCATAGTTTTCTTAAGTGTACTTAAAATCTTACAAAGATGTTTATTTTTGCCTACAGAGAATCCAAAATAGTTTCCAAAATATTTTGTCTCATCATCATTCTTAAAATTGATATTGTCAATCCCACAAGATAATGATTTATTAATATTTCCTGCAGTAATAGCATGATAAAAATTCATAGTAAGTAGTCTTGGTATTACAGCGCTATTAATGCTTGAATATGTTTCGAAATCATCCTGTAAATCACTAAGATGATTTACAATATCATTTTCATCGGTTATGATGTGCATATAAGGTGTACTATTATAATGAAACAGAAAATCATAAAGACAAAGTAATTGTAGCGTTACTATTCGCATTTCTGATTTCTTTGTATCACCAACTACAAAAAAAGGTATCTTATTTTCGTAACACCAAATCATGAGTAATGATGTTTTATTTAGAGGAAATTGCATTGAATGATCATACGTACTGTCTTGCCCTATAATTGGTATACGCACAATCTCTCTAAAGAAAAACCATATATTTTTTTTACATTCTGATAGAATCATATCATAATAACTTCGTCCAGATATTGGGTCTGATTCTGGCATATTTTGATAATCAAAATCTAGTAACGATTTATTCTCAGTTTTGAGTATTTCTGATGAACCAACATAGTTTATTCCTTTATCCTGTAGTTCATAAAACATATTCTGAAATGTTTTATTTTTAGTATTTTTATCAATATACATATTATACACTTCCTATTTAAAAAATTTTAAAGAAGTGTATTAGATAATTTTCATATTTATACACAAAAAAAAAACAAATTGATAAAGTTATTATACTTGAAAGGACTGATTCTTAATGACTACTAATATTATTGATGATATTATATTTGAAAAATATAATGAAGGTAAGTTATCTGAAGATAAGATGCTACTTTTATTAGAAGCAAGTAATACAAATAAAGAAGAAATAAAAAGAATAAAAGAAAAGATAAAGAAGAAAGAAAAACTTAGTGAAGCCGAGAAAAAGAAATATGAAATGTATAAAAAGTCAAGAAATAAAAAGATAGCAATTGGCGTTGGTATTGGTGCTGCTGGTATAGCTGCTGCTGGTATAGCTGTAAATCATCGTCTAAAAGAAGAAGATAAAGCTTTACAAGAACAAATTAAACGGTCTCATGAGCACGATGAACAAGAAAGAAAGAAGCGTGAAAAAGAAAGATTAGAACTAAAGGAACAGGAAAGAAAAAAACGAGATGAAAATGAAAGAATTAGAAATGATAACGCTGATTTGATTAACCAACTTCAAAAAGAAATAAGGATGTATACCAGAGATTTATTTGCCAATAAAGAGCTCCTTAGAAAAATCGAAAACCAACTTGATGAAACAGATAAAGAAATTAATAACATGAGGAATAAGATGGGTCCTAATGAGTCAGTAAATAGCGTATATAAAGATACGATAGCTGGTCTTGAACGTTCAAAAGAACGTATATATAAAGCTTATAGTGAAACTAAAAAAGCTATAGAGAAATGTGAAACGGAAATATGGAGACGTAATAACAAGTTAGACAAAATTAATCCATAAAAAATAGATTGATAAGTAATAAAAACTTTTAATCAATTTATATAACTTATGGTTACTAAATAAGAATAAGCTAGGAGAATTTAATTCTCCTAGCTTATTCTTTTATATAATTAATTATTTTTTTAGTTAATCTAGTTATTAAATCAACCCAGACGCTTTTCCTTTATTTAATTCCATATTAATTCCATTTAAGATATTTATTATTATACGTGTTAAAAAACTTGAAATTTTCTTTACGAATTCAGAAAATTTAGCGGTAACCTTTTGCATTACACTTATTTTCTTATTAGCCGTGCCAGATTCATCTATCTTCTTATTAGCCGTGCCAGATTCATTAATCTCAACATCATCAACTTTAGCTTCTGTTTGTTTCTGTAATTTACGAACATGTTTATCAGCATCTTCCATCATAGCTATTAAACGCTTATTATTCTCTTCAATGATTGACATATCACAGCATATTCCAATAGACTGCCAATCTTCAGATGTCCAATTGAAAAATGCATCAACACTACCGATATTTTTTGATCTAAGAATAGATTCAGCTTCTTTTTCATACTTAGAAAATATTTCATCAGCTTCAGAAGCGGATGAGCTATTTAAAATAGCAGTTGCAGTCTTTTCGCTTAATCGTGATATTTTAACATATGCATCTTCAGCATTTTTTATCATTTTCATTACATATTTAGCCGCATCCTTGTTCATTGTTCCACTTTTAACCATATCTTTAAACTGTTCTTTTTTAATCTTATTTAATTCTTTAAATCCCTTTTTCAGTTTTATATCAGCCATTTTTTCTCGAATGGATGTAATACACTTATTAATAAAATCACGAATAGCCTTAATTATAGCATTAAATGTTTTCTTAATCTTCTCTTTAACTTCAGCAGTACCTTCATACATAACACTTTCTGAATATATAGCAGACTCGACAGTATAAACGCCCAGGGCATATTCAAAGAATGTATTAATCTTAGCAAGATTAATATCAAATTCTTTCTCATAAATAGATAATTCTTTCATGATTATAAACACTCCTTGTTTAAAAATATTTATATTATTGTCATTTTTATCCCATCACTGAAGAAATTATATTTTTTAATCAATTCATGTAACTTGCGGTTACTAAATAAAAAATAAGCTAAGAGAATTAAATTCTCTTAGCTTATTCTTTTTTACAATTAATTATCTTCAGTCTGTTTTGTTTGTCTTGATTGTTTAGGTTGTTTAGTTTTTAACACGTAACCTTTCCTTTCAGTTAAAACCATATTAATTCCACGCATGATATTTATTGTTATACGTGTTAAAAGGCTTGAAATTTTCTTTACAATTTCAGAAAATTTAGCGGCAATCTTTTGTATTACAATTATCTTTTCATTAGCTACACCAGAATCATCAATCTCAGCATCATCAACTTTAGATTCTGCCTGTTCCTTTAATTTTTGAACATGATCGTTGGCATCACGCATCATAGCTGTTAAACGTTTATTATTCCCTTCAATGATTGACATATCACAGTATATTCCAATAGACTGCCAATCACTAGATGTATAGTTGCTAAATACTGTAACATCACCAGTAATTTGTTCTGATTTAAGAATAGATTCGCACTCTTTTTCATACTTAGCTAATATTTCATCAGCTTCAGCAATGGATGAACTATTTAAAGTATCAGCTACAGACTTTTCGGTTAATCGTGATATTTTAACGTATGCATCTTCAGCATTTTTTATCATTTTCATTATATCTTTAGCGGCATCCTTGTTCATTTTTCCACTTTTAATCATATCTTTAAACTGTTCTTTTTTAATCTTGTTAAATTCTTTAAAACCTTTTTTCAGTTTTGCGTCAGCCATCTTTTCTCGAATAGATTCGATACACTTATTGATAAATTCATGAATAGCCTTAATTATGGCATCAAATGTTCTCTTAATTTTCTCTTTAACCTCAGCGGTACCTTCATATATGACACTTTCTGAATATATAGCAGACTCTGCAGCGTAAACGCCGAAAGCATATTCAAAGAATGTATTAATCTTACCAAGGTTAATATCGAATTCTTTTTCATAAATAGTTAATTCTTTCATGGTTATAAACACTCCTTATTTAAAAATATTTATATTATTGTCATTTTTTATCCATCATAGTTTTCAGGCCATGCAATTAATAATCCCCGCTGTCTTTCGGGAATTCTAAATGCCATTGCATTAGCTCTAGACTGAAGTAGTTTCTTTTTAATCATTTCAAGTTGTTCAATAGAATATGGTATGATATATTTCTTTGAAAGTTTTGGGTCATTAAGTATAGATATATAATATTCAACTATATCTAACTTACTATGAATATAACTTACTATCATCATCTTATCAGACTCAGATTTAATTTCTTGAATCTTTATATCTATATAATCAAAAGTCGCAGGATCAATTTTTTCCAGTTTTCGCGTTAAAAGACTCTCTGTTGTATATATAAGATACTCAACTCTTTCATTCATGCAGCGAAGTTTCTTCTCACTACTCATTGAACTATCTTCATGCTCCTGAAAAAATGTATTATAGAAATCAGTTATAACACTTTCAATATACGGACTAGCACATTCTTTCTTAAGTGATATAAGATTTCTTTTCATTAATTGATCTTGGCGTGTTCTGAGCTGATCAATAGTTTCCATAGAAAATTTTGTTACAGCTGCCATATCTTTATCAGGATTGCCTTTGGGATACATATTCGATTTGAGTAATTTGTTCAATACACTAAATAATTCTTTGCTATATCCCATTTTCTTAGCAAACTTATCAGCCTTTAATTCAAATTTAATTGAATCCTTTGATTTACCGTCAGCTACACAAGCATTAAGAATAGGAAGAGATAAAATTTTTCTAAAGAATTGATCTTTAAGTAGTATTTTATTTTCCATATGTGACTGAGCAATCTCATATTGAAGAATGGTCGTTACTCTGTATGGTACAGAATTAGAGAATACTACATGACCAATCTCATGCATTAATAAAGCCGTTAGTTCTCTAGGAGTAAATTCTATCACAGTTTTATCAAAAATACGTTCATCAATTTCTATAACCCAGTTTGTATTCTTTTCCCATATCTTTCTTATAATATCATCCTTTTTATTACCATCTGATGATACTACATTTATTATTTTACTAATAGTATCCATCTCAGGAAATACTGACATAATAAAAAATGGAGACATTTTACCATTAACAGGGCTAACTACATTGATAGTAAATTTTCCTTTAAAACATTCAGCAAGAGATTTCTCTATAATTTCAACGGCTGCTTTATTATGTGGGTCTTCTATTAGGACTGAAAAAGCTTGATCTATAGAGAGAAATTTATCTTTATTTAAAGAGAAATTCATTATTATAAACAACTCCTTTCATCATAGAAATCATTATAATAACGTTATCGTAAAAAAAGGTCATAATCTTATAGATTATGACCTTTTGATTTTACTTATAAATTATTTTTTTTTACAACTGCATTAATTCAGATTAATACAATTCTTCTGTATTAGTAAACATACGCTGAGCTGGATACCCTACCAAAAAAAAATTTCCAAAAACAAGCTAAGTTATCCCATATTTAGAACGCAAAAATTGCAAGTTTTGGGCTATTTGTTCATTAGTGTGTGCAGAATATGCCACTGCCGCAGCTAATAGTGTTGAATTAGGACCACTAATAGAATCGTCCATTCTAGTAGTCAGTAGGATCCGATAATATATTCCAGTTGACGGTAGGGTGACAGTAAACGTTCCAGCGACTGTTCCGTCATCTTTTATAGCCTCAACAAAATTGTTTTCTGGAGTAAATCTCATTACAAAGCATGCTTTACCTAGATCCTCTGGTGTTGCGGTAACATATTCAGGTCTTCCTTCTGAGCGAGCGTCAGGCTCAAAAAGTCCATTCACGAGGAAATTATTACCGTTTGAAAACATCGCACCGTTTTCGTCGTTGAAATCAGTTCCATTTGTAGATGACATTATAGTTAGTAGTGCTGTCCATCCAGATGTCCTGTTAGGGGTGAAAGCTCCAACGATGTATATTGTAAACCCAGTCGTAAGTATATTATTTGAAATGTCGATTGTGGAATCGGAATACACACCGCCATTGGAAACATATGACCATCTTCTTTGCGACGTTCCTTTTTCAAAACGTCTTCCGCTGATATTATCGTTCCACGACATGTCATAAGGATTATAATCTTCACTATAAAGAAGAATCGCCACGTCGTTCATCACAGGCAGCGGGTCTGGATAAATCTCTGGAAGTTCGCTATAACCGAACAACACACTGCCATCGGAAATTATTCGGCATTTGTCGATACATATGTGATAATCGTCTTCGGGTAGTAATCTCAATCTGTCTTGTCCGGCATTGCATCCAAAACAAAACCTATCAGAAGTCGCCGACAATGTAAAGCTCGATATATCAGTTGTGTCGATTACGGTCCACGTTTTTCCATCAGTGCTGTAACTAACTGTTATTGTATGGGTTTCTGAATTATGCGACAGCTTAATGTAATTGTACGAATTTTGTGTAAACGACACAGAAACGGTCTTACTGATTGCATCCCACGACCAGTTAGTGCTCGATACGCCATACCATATTCCTGTGCTCAAACGTATTTCTAGCGACGGATACGCATAATAGTGACTATCCTCAAGCGTGCCAAAAGCGGCATGAGAATCTGATGTAGCAGTGTGACCTTCGCCCCACCAAAAGCAACATATTATGTCATATGATTTTGTAGGGTCAAAATTTCTGCCAGCTCTAGGCGCCGATATTCCATACGGATTTCCAATATACCCATTAAATTTTGGAATCTTTTCATGCACAACATCATTAAGTAACGTATCACCAAGATAAAGTTTTGCTTTGGTGCTACCGATAAATTCTGGCATTATTCAGTCGCCTCCTCATTTAGTATTATTATATCGTGAGATATCATGGCGTTGTATTTGGTCTGTGTATATTTAACAAGACTGATGTCACCTATTCTATCCACTGCAGCGTCTATTTCAGCTCTGGTATGTGTGCTTATATAGTTTGTCATTATTTACCTCCCTTTGTATCTTATGTACATTTCATTTTTTTTAAATTAATGTTTTATATGATAAAAAATAGTTGGGGTTCTTATCCAGGATTAGATTTTGATATAACTTTAAAAAAAGTAAAGAGAAACCATAGGAAAGGTTTCTCTTTATATTAATTTCTACATCACTATATGTTGGTTTTATTACCTTAAAACCCCATGCTATTACTGCATTTTTTTAACCTTGATTACGGCAAACCCAGCCTTTTCATGAAAAAAGACAAATACCAAAATTGAGGGCTGTAAAACGCTGTAATTACGTGGGATTTTGCTTTTGATTTTTCGAATAAAAGTTGGATTTTATTTGATTACGTTTTATTTTAGCACCTTTGAAATTTCTTTCTATTGTTTCAACAATTGCAAAGTTGACTATTTCAGGATGTGTTTGCCCTGTTGGTTCATACCAATCATCACCGAGAAAATAATTACACAACTCGTGCAACGCTTCTTGAGCGGTCATAGATGGTAACGGCTTAGCATAATTATCATTTTCGACTGCGTAACCGCAAACATCGTTAATCAAGTGTTTATAGTCTAACTTCTTACGCATAACAGAATCGCCACTCTTTTACGAACTTTGATGTTTTTTTACCTTGCTCATGATATTATCTCTCTTTCAAAAATTTGTTTTCACCCGTCCCAAACGACGGTAGCGTTTGTTGAGCCCCACGGCACGTCGCTTATGTTGCCATATGTAAAAGTGAATTAAGAGACTGCTACTGAACGACAATAAATCTCATTTCCGTTGCCAACTGATATCGGATTTGTCCGAGCCAGCCAATCTTCGATTGTCGCATACCACGTATATGTACGCGTCTCGTCCTGTGATGTTGTGGGGAGAGTTGCGCCACTGTTGTAGGTTGTATATTCGACATAATCAACAATTGGTGAAACGGGATAATTGCTCGCGGTTGTATAATCGTCATATGTACCAAGTGGAATATAAATAATTGATATGTTGGTATTAAAAGTATTATTGGTTATAGTTGGTGGTTGAAGAGTCATAAATTTTACGGAAGTCAGTGCATTGCAGTACTTAAATGTATCATTACCCATGCTTGTAACACTGTTCGGTATGGTTACAGAAGCCAGTGCTGAGCACCCGCTAAATACTTTGGCACCTATGTTTACAACACTGTTCGGTATGGTTACAGAAGCCAGTGCTGAGCAATTGATAAATGCACTCTCACCTATGCTTGTGACATTGTCCGGTATGGTTATAGAAGTCAGTCCATAACAGTTCTTAAATGTACCGTAACTCATGCTTGAAACACTGTTCGGTATGGTTACAGAAGTCAGTGCATAGCAAACGGTAAATGCATTGTCACCTATGCTTGTAACACTGTCTGGCATGGTTACGGAAGCCAGTGCTGTGCATCCGGAAAATGCACTCGCACCTATGCTTATAACACTGTCTGGTATGGTTACAGAAGCCAGTGCTGTGCATCCGGAAAATGCACTCTCACCTATGCTTGTAACATTGTTCGGTATGGTTACAGAAGTCAGTGTACGGCAACTGCCAAATACACTGTTACCCATGCTTGTAACACTGTACGGTATGGTTACGGAAGTCAGTGCTGAGCACCCTCTAAATGCATTCTCACCTATGCTTGTAACACTGTCCGGTATGGTTACGGAAGTCAGTGCATCGCACCCGTTAAATGTATTATTACCAATGCTTGAAACACTGTTCGGTATGGTTACAGAAGTCAGTGCTGAGCACATGCTAAATGCAAACTTGCCTATGCTTGTAACACTGTTCGGTATGGTTACAGAAGTCAGTGTATCGCACCCGCTAAATGCGTCTTCTATGGATGTAATTCCATCTCCAATTCTTACATATGTTACTCTGCTATCAGGTGTGTTAGACAGCATCATAGTAGTATCGTCCTCAATAGGTGTTACAGTTATATCATATTTACCACCATTTGAATAGGTATGCTCTGGCTGAGAGTCCACAGTTTCAGCACTGCTACCATCGCCCCAATCAATAGATGCTTCACCCATTATTTCTAATGGCAGAGTAACTAGCACTGAGTCGTTTTTCAATGCTACTCCGAATCTAGTCTTACCATCAGAGGTATTATACATCTGCCCGATATTAAGTTTGCCAAAAGCAGCAACATAAGTCTTAGCATCAGCTAAAGTCCAGTTCCAGCCTTGGGCGGTAAGACCCGTATGTGTGGGATTACTTGGCATTGCGGAAAGATTTGCAAAATCGGAAGCAGAATAGCTATGAAGTATCGTACCGTCATAATCGTAGAAGATGACGTCATTTGAAGCTCCCGTGCTACCTGTCTGAATAGTAGCTATGTCGCTGGCAAACTCTTCTAAACCGTCATTAGCACCAACAGTGCCGCCTTTAGCTGTTATTGCATTACCTATTGCAGTCTTAGCATTTACAAGTCTTGCAAGATTTTCAGCTATTGTGTATTCAGGCATATTACAGCACCCCCTCTAAAACCGTATTAATGTTGCCGATTGTCTGTTGAATCGAAGCGATGTCTGTTTTGTTTGTAGTTATCTGCGCAAGCTGAGCTGCCGTTGCAAACTTGTTGGTAGAATTTGCATCGTCTACAAGGTCTGCGGACAGTTTGTTTTGAGCTGTAATCTCAGCCTGTAACCCGTTGATAATATCCTCAAGAGGTATTGTGATTGTTTGCCCTGACACCAGCGTCAGTATAAGCGACTTGCTTTGTGAATTGTACGAGCCGTTTACCACTGTGCTTTCTAAAGGCAAGTCAATGCTTTGCGCTTCGCCGAGAGGATCGCTGTTCTTATCCAGCAGCTGGACAGTCATAACGTATGTAGTCGTGTTTATTGAGATTGATATTCCAGTTGCATAATCTTCACCGCCACTAGAATCACTTTGAACTTCGTTCCAATGACCATTAAACTTAGTATACTCAGATAAAACTTTTTTAGTAAGTTCGTCTATTACATATGCGACATCTCCATTGTATCCATACGTATCAGTAAGACGTGATGCATCCGATACATATGTGGTACTACCAATATATTTTTTATTTACCATAATAAAAATCAACTCCTTTTATTTTTTTTTTAAATTATTGTCTTATATAATAATAGTTGAGGTTCTTATCCAAGATTGATTTTTGATAAAAATTTTGATTATTCGCCTACAAACAACATTTGATCAGTTTCACGATTAGTGGCCATCTCAGATGATGTGAGTATACGATTATAGAATCGTCCACTGTATACGCTACCTGGTAATATTCTATCACTGATTGTGCCGCACCCTACATACAGTTGCCCGCCTCTGCTAGTCATACCGCTAGTATTTGTATTTATGTTAGTAAATGTGTCAACAACTTCACCATCGACATACAGGTACGCTATTGCATTAGGTATATCGACTACAATTGACGCAGTGAATAGTTCATTTACAGGCCATTCATAATCATTGTTATGATGAAACCAGTCACCGTTAATAGCTATGTCATGCACACCATAGTTCATTGACGCTATAACCGTTGCCGAATCTATACTACTGCCATATGGCGCAAACTCAAGTAAACGAAAATATTGCTGGTCTACAGAAGTTATCTTTGTACATGCCTCGAAAGTATACCCGTTAGAAAAGTCGAGCCCTGCACCGATTCTTACCTGGGTGCCAGCAGGTCCTATATCACGGTTTGTGTACCAAAACAAGTCGGAAGATACGTATTTTGGGTCGTCTCTACTGAGAAGGGTATCGCCTAAATAAAGTTTAGCGTTCACGTCACCAATCATTATGCTCATTCACCCACCTCCAAATCTGGGATTACTATGTACGGTGTATCAGAATCGTGAGATATCATGGCGTCTATTACATATGTGGTACTACCAATATATTTTTTATTTACCATATATGAAAATCAACTCCTTTTATTTTTTTTTTAAATTATTGTCTTATATGATAATAGTTGAGGTTCTTATCCAAGATTGAATTTTGACAGAAATTTAATAAAAAAAATGGAGAGTACAGAAACTGTACTCTCCATTTTACTCATAAATCATTTTTTACAACTGCATTAATCCAGATTAATATAATCTTCTGCATTAGCAAACTTAAGCTGAGCCTGGATACCCTGAATAGATGCATTAGTATATCTAGATACACCCATCAGGTTAGTCATAGATCCACCAGGGAGATCAGGTGCCCGATAAGCAGAGTTCTGAGCGGTCAGAATATGAGTTGTGTACTTATAGTGCTTGAATGTAAACTGTTCGTTAGAAAGCGGGAAAGGAATAATACGAATACCGCTAAATTCCTTCTTCTCTTCATCATACGAAGCATTAACCTTCTTAGTAGAAACTACCTGAACCTTAACATCACCAGATGTCATGATACCATAGCTATAGTCAAGCTTTACGCCGTTAGCAGTGGAACCAGGTCTTGTAATCCAGTTTACTACAGGATTCAGCAGAGAAATAAATCTGGGGTTACCGTAGATAACGAAGGTCATATCCTCAAGCTTAGCTTTATCACAGATATCAATGATAAGTCTGTCAATCTTAAACTTGAGCATCTTCTCAATGTACTCATTAGGCAGAGCAGTTGTCAGTGAAGTAGAATCACAGTCGAATACTCTCTTGGTGATAAATGAACCCCAACCAAGGATATCATCCTGAGAAATCTCAACACCATCATACAGATTAAACTGCTCATCCAGCCATGAAAGAATAGTTGAATCTTCCATCTGAGTCATATAGTCTGCGAGGTTATTATATGTCTTCTTATAGAGGTCAATATCCATCAGTGCCTTAGCGTCCTCAAGCTCCTCAAGAGAATAAGGAACGTTTACTCTGGTACCGTCTTCAATCTTCCACTCAATCTCTTCACGAGCGTAATCAAATGTTACGTGTCTCTCGTTCTTTTCATTTGACAGGTAACCGTCAAATACAACACCCTTAACAACACCCTTCAGGCTGTTTACAGATGTTCTCTTAGTAACAAAGTCAACAACACCGGTAACGATATCATCAACGTGCAGTTCAGTACCTTCAGAACCAGTAACAGTAGTATCAATCTTACCACCGAGCCACATATTATCTGAGAGGTTAATTCTCATAGGTCTGTTCAGAGGTACTTCAATAGTCTTAGTATCATCATCAGGATCTGCTACAACAAACTTGATGATCTTCAGGTCCATAGTAAACTCTTCTCTTGCAGCGTTTGTCTTTGAACCCTCAGCATTAGCATCAGTCAGATTAGCAACTACATCATAGTCAACAGCAGGAAGATTAACAACGGTATTCTTGATAGGAAGACCCTTACCTGCTGCATATACTTCCTTGAATTCATCAGTGAAGAAGCACTGAGGATACTTCCATCTCTTAGTCTTATCATTGTTATCAACAATATAAGTCTGCTCGATATGCTTCTTGATTATAGGGCTCTTTGTAACCTCAGTCTGAATAATATCCTTAGTAGCAAGCTTCAGCTGCTGCTTAATCAGAATAGGGAAATCAATAGCCTTGATAGGCAGAAGCTGAGGAACTCTGGTAGACTCCTTAACGAAGTCCTCACAGCAGTTATCAAACATCTGCGAAACCTGCTCATACAGATGAGCGTGTGTACCATAGCTGCCATCAGGATCATCCATATTAGCGCACTCAGTCTTAAGTTCGCCCAGAAGAGCCTCCTTAACAGCGTTCAGCTTAGCCTTATTCTTAATAATGGGATTGATATCAATCATCATATCGACACCGTTATTAAGCATAGAGTTATAAGCCTCAGTAAAAATGTCATCAAATGTGTTCTTTACACCAGCGCCGAAACCACCAACGGTTGCGGTCTCCTGGAAATCCTTAGCGGATTCAGAAATGAATGTTAATGCCATTTAAAATTTCAACTCCTTTTCTAAATTTAATGGATTAAACTTTTTTGTAATTATTACCTGTTAATAAGAATAAGTAATTCAAGTATTAACAGAAATTAATCCATTCGGATTAACTATAATTATTTATATGTTTAAATAATGAATATCATTATTTGTTGATTTTCTTTGTTTTGGTAAGAAGTTTAAATATTAACTGAACAGAAACTACTAAATTTTGATAAAAGAGCAATGATTGAATATACGAGTTGGTTTCAAATTTAATCATCATATAATCATATGCTAAATCCTTAACTTCTCTTAATTTAGAAACTGCTGTTTTTACAATCTGATTAACTGCTAAGTCATCTTTGATATTTGTATCAAGTTTTGATATGTAGTTATCTATTGCATTGTAAAGTGACATATATTCTCTGAAAAGATTGTACTTTCTAGTTGTATCATATTCCAAACCAGGTTTTTTCTTTTCATTATTTTGAGCAGCTTGAACTGTATTATTTGGATTTGTTCCTGTTCCATTAAAATTTGTATCTGTTTGGCTAGCATCATTATTTTGATTATCATCATTCATCGGTTGGATATCGCCAGATGCATTATCAGTATTATTATTAAAATTTGTATCTTGAGTATTTTGGTTTTCACCATTTGTTGTTTGGTCATTGCTTTGTGATTGATTTTCATTATTCGCATCTTGATCATCGTTCATAGGTTCTATATCACCAGTTGCATTATTATCGGTAGCTTGATCGTCTTGATTCTCATTATCATTCTGATTATTATCATCAATTGGTTGGATATCACCGGATGCATCAGATGAGTCATCAGAACCACTGGAATCATTATTTGTTGGGTCTTCTTCTGATGTGGTATCATCTTCTATTGGTTGAATATCACCAGTATTATCAGAAGCATCGTCTTCCAATGGTTCAATGTTATTAGAATCAGTTCCATCATCAATAGGTTTAATATCGTTAGTGGTATCATCTTCTATTGGTTGTATATCACCAGTATCATCAGACGTATTATCTTCCAATGGTTCAATGTCATCAGAACCGGTTTCATCATCAATAGGTTTAATATCGTTAGTGGTATCATCTTCTATTGGTTGAATATCACCAGTATCATCAGAAGCATCGTCTTCCAACGGTTCAATGTTATTAGAATCAGTTCCATCATCAATAGGTTCAATTTCCACATCAGATGAGTTATCAATAGGTTCGATATCATTAGTAGTGCTATCATCTTCTATTGGTTCAATATCATCATCATCGGAGACATCGTCTTCTATTGGTTGAATATCACCATCATCAGATGTATCATCTTCCAAAGGTTCAATGTCATCAGAATCAGTCGCATCATCAATATGTTCAATTTCGACATCAGATGAGTCATCAATAGGTTTGATATCGTTAGTAGTGCTATCATCCTCTATTGGTTCAATATCATCATCAGATGTATCATCTTCCAATGGTTCAATGTCTGATATATCATCATCACTAATAGGTTCGATGTCAGCTATATCCATTGAATCGATATCTTCCAAATTATCTTCGTTTTCATCATCTAATGGTTCAATATCATTGATATGTTTATCATCATTTTTATTAGATTTTTTTTGTGGTTTCTTTTTTTTAGTCTTCTTCTTTTTAGGTTTAGGAATTTTTGGGATATCTTTGATATCAACATCATAATCGTCTTCGTCTAATTCCGCAATATCCAGATCAATAGGAAGTTCATCATCTTCCAAATCCATATCAGATAAGTCCACATTAAATTCCAAATCATCTATTTCATCATCGGTAATATCTATTGATGATAATAAGTCTATATCATCTTGTCTTTTCTTCGTTTCAATAAATATTTCCTGTGTATCTGGTATTGTATTGACACTTTCATCAGCTAGAAAATATTTACCATATTTGTTGTTTATCCTTTTAGGAGTTTTGAGCAACAACTTTCATCACCCCTTTATACATATTTACTATTCATTCTTACACGAACTCTTTCAGCTTCAAGAGCTGATTTAATTCTCATGAGCTTATACTTTTCAGCATTATCTCCATTAGAACTTGCATCATTAATCTTTTCATCAGTAATTTTGATTTCAGTATCAATATCTCTTACGAGTTGATTACGTATACGGGCATCTTTCTTTTTACTAAAATGACGGCAAATCTGAATAACTGGAATTAATGCTAAGTTAACTCTTGCAGCACCACCATACAGCGTTGCTAAACGTAAGTTACGTAAAGCTTTTTTCCTAAAACCCGGTTCTGACATATATTTCATACGTCGATCATCATCTGCCTTATCTATTTTAGCAATTTGATCTTTTACATCATTCATTACATTTTTAGGAAGTTGAGTAACTGCCTTAGCCGCATTTCTAATTTCTTGCCCCTTTTGCTTTGCGACAGCACGTGATTTATTCTGTTTCACTTCAGCGTCCATAGCTTTAAATTGAACTTTATTAGCAAGATTCTTAGCCTTAGGTGCTTCAGGCTTGCTAGATAAAGATCTTATAGGACTACTACTAGTATCATCAGATTTATCGTTCACGCTATTTTTCTCAGACTTGTGCTCAGAGGCATTAGATTTTTTTGATGCGTCACCGTCATCATTTATTTCTTTATCCATACTATCAATATCATCATCAGTAACATCTTCGTCATCACCGACAGGTTTTTCAGTAATAATACCAGCAAATTCAGCAGTATCATTACACATTTCATTTATAATTCTAAATGCATCTTCAATGCTTGTATTTTCATTAAAGAATGAAAATCCTGTAATAGGTGCATTAACGTCATCACACATCTGATATTCAGATGTTATTATGTCTCTGACATATTCTAATACTTCCAAACGGATTCCATATCTTTCACGCTTATAATTATTATTATCTTCTCTGAATAACTCCTCATCAATTTCATCATCAAAGATATTATTAACTGCTGAATTAGGACTTACATAATATGTTTCAACTGAATTAACTCTTTCAGTTATAATTTCATCAAGCTGTTCAATTATGTTTTCATTTGCTAATTCTGTGAATACTATTCTATCCATTGCTTTGGGAATATTCGATACTGCTTCTTGATATGCTTTATCAGCAAATAACTTAGAAACAATAACTGACTCATTTATCCTTGTAGCAGGATCAGTACTATTACCTTCAATTTTAGATATAGCTATTCCGGAAGCTGAAGAATTCGGAATAGCTTTATTAACAAAAGGAGCATAAGTTAGATTAGTTTCTTTATCTGAATTTCTAAATACAGTATCAAGTTCCTCTTTAGCTTCCTTGCACTTATTATTGTTATTTTCTTTAAGACCCATCTTATAATCAAATAACGCATTAGAAATCTTATTTGATACTTTATCTTCTATTTCGGGAGTTTTATCATCAACTCTTTGTGCAATAATAGTAGTATTCTTACACTCGTTCATTTTATTTACAAGCTTATCTCGTAAATCTGTATACATTTTTAGTTGTGCCGGATCCATATTGTCCCGATTTTCGTCAATATATCTATTAATTTTTTCAAGTTCAACTTCGTACTTTGGGAACATACAAAGTTCTTCATCTCCAGTAATAATATCTGAATAAAATTCATAACCATAAAAAGGTTCAGCAAATATCATTCTTGAATTTTCTAATATGAAAGATAAAGGTTGATTCATATATAATTCAGAATATTTTTGTGCTGTAGACTCATTAAAATCTTTCTTTAATTCATTATAACCGATAATAAGTCTCTTTTTAGGAGAACCGTTGAGAATCTTATCAGTATCTAAATATGCCATATAGTTCATTCCTTTCTTCAAAGATTTTATTATGAAATCAACTTAAATATTTGTTTTCAGTATATGTTTTTCATGAAAAATGTATACTTATTTATTCTATTAAATATTATAAGATATGCATCTGAGAGGTACATAAAAGAAGAAGACAAGGAACCTTAGCGCCTTGTCTTCATATTCTTTTTTAAAATGCATCTATTAATATTGATTTTTTCCGTTTATTATTGTTATCTGTAAGAGCTCTTCTTTCAGACTTGTCTTTTGAATCTGCAACTACTTTTGCTGTCAATAAGTTCAATGCGGCTGTACCAAAACTATCTTTTTGTGCTTTACTAGCTTTTTGACCAGTTGCTTTAATAGCAGTATCCTGTTTTTTAATATGTTCAGCCATTGTACTCATTTTTTTATTAAACTGCTCTCTATCATTTTCATATGTTTTCTTTTGTTTTTCTAATGTTTCAACGGTTTGTCCAACTTTTCTTCCTAATTTTTTTAAAGTTTCTCTTGTACTTTTAACCGCATCATTCAACTGATCAAGTTGTCCGTTTGGACCATCTATTTTACTTAATCTACTATTTAATCTTTTAGTTCTAGACTCTAGATCATCAACGCGAGACTTAGTATCCTTTTGTGAATCGTTCAATTTATTCGTAGCTTTTGTTAATTGAGTAACTCTTCTTTTTAAGTCTTCGTTGTCATGTTTAAGACCATTTAATGTATCTTTGAGATCATTTACTTGTTGTTCATACATTTTTTTATTAGCATAATTATTAGCTAACCATATTCCTAAACCAATACATGCTAAACATAAAACAATGGCTTTTTTAATCATTTTTTGTGTTTGTTTACTATCATTAATTGTTTTTTTTGCTTCATCTATATGCTGTTTTCTTGTATTGGAAGTACTCTGATTTTGAACCTCCTCAACCATGTAATCAAGATATAAATCTAAATAATCATTCATATCTTTATCTTCCTTTCTATTTTTTATCCTGGCATTCTATCAATTTTATTTTCTAATTTTACTGTTTCTTGTCTTAATTTAAAACAATTCTTCAGAATTTTTTTGCGACACAGATTCAGTTCCTTTGCAGGATCACCACTTTTTGATGCTTTAACTATTATACTAGTAATTTCTTTTATTGCTAATATTGCAAATGGTGCTGCTAAGGCAATCTTTTCTCGTGTTCTATTACCATTCCTATATTTTTCATAAGAATCTTTCCAATCATTTTGAGCTTTATAATAATATTCCGATTCATCGCCATATAACTTTCTAGCTTGATCTAAAGTTTCATGTTTGGATCTAACGTCCCCACCAAATATTTTTTCATCAGCTTTTGAAAGTTTGTCTGAATACTTGTTTCCAAGTTTAGTTTCTTCGAGGAAAGCAGTTACTCCTGCAACCACTGCCAGAACTTTAAATGCATCAATAAGTCCTTTTTTCAGTTGGCTCATTACCACACTTAATGTGCTAATATCCATGGTATTTACAATTTTTATCACGTCATCTATGTTCTGTTTAGCATATTTAACTTCGTTAATAGCCTCTTTTTTCTTTTTATGTTTTAATGCCACTTTTGCATGACCCATATGTTCTTTATATTCATTTAAATTTTTCTTATATAATGCAATCATTTCACGATTAGCAGGTTTTTTTACCTTTTCAGGTTTTTTACTACTCTTATCTTTTTCACTGCTCTCCTCAACAATGTAATCAAGATATAAATCTAAATAATCATTCATATTTTCATCCTCTTTCTCAATATATTTTTCTTGATAATTAAATTTATTATATATTTTATTTTTTACTTTTTTTAGATTAGAAATAGTCACTTTTGGATTATACATGTACATATCCGTACCGGCATTAACTAATGATATATTATTTAAATCTTTTAATTCCTGAGGTCTATATAAAGATGGAAGTTTTCCTAACGGTACTCCCTGACCTATTACTTCAGCAACAAAACGTGAACAAAAATATTTTCGATGACTTTCACTATCTTTATTACGAGCAATATTAGCTAAACCTACAAAATCATATTTAAAATCTTTTTCATGCGATGAAAAATAATTAACACGATCTTTCATTTTCTTTATCGCAAATTTATTTACATACATCACATATACTAAATACTTAGTTTGTTTATGCTTATACCAGTCATCAGTAGTTCCTTGATATGTATATCCAAATAATGAGTGAGGACCTTTTATTTTTTGTGTCCGAGTTGCAAAACTATACATAGGTGATAGCTCTGGATTAAATGATATAAGTGAGTGAGTCCATTCATCACCAGTGAAATGCTTTATTGCCATACCTAATGGGTTATCACTATATGTCAGTACAATAAATACAGGATATCTATTTTCATCATTATAATCAGCCTCTTCATTTATATACAATAAATATTCACCTCACTTACTTGAAGATATGATATTAATGTTATGTTTTATCATATCCGTAAACTAACTTTATTGAAATAAAAAAAAGAGAGTAGTGAATTTTATTATATCACTACTCTCTTTTTTTATTTATCATTGAAATTTATCCAAATATTTTATAAGCAACAACCTTATCGCCTTTAGGAGTCTTTATCATTTTTTCTCCTTTTGCAATTCTTGTACTTACTTTAATATCATTTAAATTAATCTCTACTGGTTCAGAGTTCTTTCTGTATACCATAACAACATCATTCTTACTTACAGATGATATTCCTATAAGTGTTTCATTTTTATCAAGCGATATAAGTGATAAAGCTTCATCTTTTCTCTGCATAACAGGGAAATATTTTGTTTCAGTTAATTTCACACGACCGCTTGATGTTACATAGAATAAGAGTTTTTTACTAGGATTGATTTTACAAGCGTTCACAACATATTCATCTTCTTTAAGATTTATCTGTTTAACGCCTTTAGCCTGTTTTCCCAGTGTTTTAATGTCATTAATTGATATACGAATTCCATCACCTAGGTTCGTACAAATTATGCAATCTTTACTACTCTTATCAAATGAAAACATTGCTGCTGCAACTTCATCATCAGGATTAAGAGTAATACCCATTTTGTAGTCGGTGATTTTATTAAACTCGTTTATCGGTACTTTCTTTGCCAAACCGTTCTTGGTAACAAAGATAATACATAAATCATCATCTTTTGATTTCAGTATATCCATGTTTGGTAACTTCATCAGAGATATTATCTTACCATCTGACGTAAAGTATCTGTTTATCTCAACACCAATATCTTCATACTTCATATCAGGAATAGCTGATACTGATATTTTAGATACCCTGCCAGAGCTATCAATAACGAGAATATTCTCCCTATTATTGATTTGCATCACTGACAGATTTCCATTCTCTTTACCAACTAAACCAATACTACTATTATCTTTAATAGAAAGCTTCTTTATATATCCACTTTCACTAATACCGATAAGGTGCTCAGTATTTGGTATTTCTTTTTTATCATCATCATTTTCCTTAACTACCTTAGACATACGGGGGCGACCCCATTTCTTTATACCCTCTTGTAACTGTCCAATTATGAACTCATCAATCTTACTACTATGCTTAAGCCTATCTTTAATATCTTTTAATTCAGCTTCAAGCTTTTGTTTTTCCTCTTTATAACGATTATAAGAGTCTGCATTAAAATTATAGACATGCATATCTGCTATAGTAGCAGCCTGAAGAGATGTTATCTTATATCTTTTCATAAGCTTATCAATAGTATCTTTACGTGAAGATGAGTTCTTAGCAATTTTAACAGTAGTTTCAATATTATCTTTATTGAATACCATTAAAAGAACCTTATTCATATGAAGTTTCTCCATTGTAATCTGAAGATTATTTAAAAACATTGAACGAACTATATCTCTGCGATACTCAATCCATTCAAGAAGTAAATCTTTAACTCCATACTCATATGCCACATAATCATCAATAACTGTAATTCCAACTGGGTATGTCATTTTAAGACCAGTGTTCTTCTTATAAAGAGTATTGAGAATCTTATCAGGATTAGCATCAGACTTAAGGAGTATCTGGAATTCAACCTCACCTTCCTTAGTATAATCCTTAATATCATATATTTCAGGAAGTTTTAATGCGATTATTTTATCAATAACCTGCATTGAAGTCATCTGAAGAGGAAGACTGGTAAAAGTAATAATATTATTCTGATAATCAATATTAGATGTTGCTCTCATTGTCAACTTACTCTTACCAGTCTTATTTATCTCCTTAAAATTACCCTCATCAATTATATCCGCTCCAGTCGGTGAATCAGGTATAAGAAGAATTTTTGCTTCAGGATCTTTCATCAACTTTATAGTTGCATTCAAAACCTCAGTTACATTAAATGGTGGGATATTTGAAGCTAATGCCCATCCTATTCCTGAAATCTGAGGATTGAATAATATATGCGGATATTTTGCAGGAAGATACTCTGGTTCTGGAGATACTCCATCATATGCCATTTTCATAGGCACGCAATACTTGTCAAAATCATCGAAGAAACAATCAATCATGTATTCTCCAATACAAGCTTCAGCATAACGACCAGCTGCAGCTTGGTCGCCTCTTATATTTCCATAAGAACCCTGAGGTACAATGGCCATTACATTATTATTCCAATACTGACCTTCACGCACAATTAAATCTGCCATTGCAGCGTCACCATGTGGATGATAAGCCATTGCATTAGAACTGATAGTTCCGGCTTTAATAAACCTAAGTTTCTTAAGTGTATCTTTAGAGGTGTCTTTTGGTCTTTTTTCAGTTAACCACCAAGACCAATACAGACGACGTTTACCCGGTTTAATTCCATCTTGTATAGACGGAGTTATTCTATACACATTTTTATTTGCACCAAATAAGCATGAGTATTCAAGTGTAGCATCAGCAACATTCTGCTGACTAAGCTTTTCAGACATTACTTATCTCTCCTTTTTAATTATCTAAATCATCACGTTTAATCTGATATTTTTTCATTAGTTCCTTTCGCCGTTCCAAATCTTGTTTTCCAGGACCATGGATCATGTTCATAATTGAAAGTTCTCTTTCAACATCTTCAACCGTAAACTGAACAGATACACGGTTATTCATATCAAGAGTTGTACTTCTAAGCTGTTTGCCTGAAAGCTCGCCTAATCCTTTGAATCGGGTTTTTATCTTAAGCGAATATTTCATGGCATCATCAAGGAATTCTCCTATAGTCATTTCCTTAAGCTCTTTACCTTTTTCCTGAACCTCGAGAATATAACCATATTCTCTAATTACTGGAATAAGTCCATTATTCTTACGAATAAACCGATTGGAAACATTAATACTGCAGAATTTTCCTTCGACAACTCCGCTTAAAACAGTTTCATCATCGTTAACGATTTCTGGAAATTTACTCTGAATATTACTCATAAAGACCTTTACAAATTTCTGATTGGAGAAAACTTTTTTAAGGTCATCATAATCTTCTGATGTTCTTACAATATTCAAAAGTACCAGATAAGCTATGATTGCTTCTATGAGATATTTATTTACATTACCCATATCTTTAGCAACTCTTATAAGATTTTCTCTATAATCATACGTATCCATTAAGAAATTATAAAGTTCATTCTTATCCATAAATTTCTTTTCTCCTTTAATACGTATCTTATAGTTCTTAACGAGTTTCTTATGATACAACTCTACCATTTCAGCTTTGTTTGCAACATAGGGATGTTCTTTATCAGCAAGGGCATAGAGAGGTGAGAATACTTTATATATCTTACCAGCCTCAATAAGTGGTCTATAGTACTTATAAAAGAATGCCAACATACCACTACTAATATAAGCACCATCAATATCAGCATCTGTAAAGATGTTGATTCTATCGTAGTATAGCTTGTTGGGATCAAATGTTGGTCCAATTCCACATCTCATTACTGTTACCAAGTCATGCAGTTCTTTGTTTTGCATAATCTCTGAAAGAGAGCATTTAAAACTATTAGCAACAACACCTCTAAACAAGAAAAATGCCTGAGTATCTGGGTCACATCCATTACGAGCAGAACCTGAAGCCGAGTTTCCCTCTACAAGAAATAACTCTTTGAATTTCTTACCAGTATTATTAGCTCTTATGAAGTTCTTCATACCATGTTCAACAAAAGAATTTACACGTTCTTTTTTGACAGCAGATTTGACTTTACTAGCTTCAACTCTTGCTTTAGCGTTAAGCTTAATAATCTTAATAAATTCATTAAGACAATTCTGGTTTTCACTGAAGAACTTATCAATTTCTCTATTAAGAATTTCAGCTAAATATGGTATCAGTGTATCAGATCCGATTTTTGTTTTAGCATTACCAACAAATCCTACCTGTGCATTGGTTGAAAGATTGATAACACAACAGAGACCAGAACGAATATCATCCCAAAGTATAGGAGTTTTTTCTTTCTGGTTATCAGTCATTGTTGCTTTGACTTTATTCTGCATATAATTACAGAAGCATCTTTCAAAAGTATCCTGATGAATACCACCATCTATTGTGTTGGTGTAGTTACAATATGTGTCATAGTAAGTTACTGAATCAGGGACATATCTAAGAGCGACGTCAATATGAATATTTTTCTTAACTATTTCACTCTTTGTATTAACTTTTCCCGTTTCAGGGTCTATGACAGATTTCATAACTTTTTCTTTTATAACAGTATCGCCACTGAAGTTACACTTAGGAGAGTATTTAGTATCAGTTGCTATTTTATCAAGGAGTTCATCAAACTTCCTCGGTTTAAAGGTGTATGTTTCTTTAAGCTTCATACCTTTGAAAACATCTACCTTTATCTTTAATTTCTTTTTACGAATAAAGAAAGTCATTTTCTCTATCCATTCAATCATATCTTTATATGGAATAACTGTATTCGCACCAAGATATTTTCTTGCTGGAATAAATGAAATCCTCGAACCATGCTGAGGATCAGACTTCTTTAACGGTACTTTTTCATCACTAATTTTCTCACCATCAGCAAATGTTATTGTATGCTTATATCCTTCATCTTCTCTGAATGAGGTAATGATAAATTTATCAGAAAGTGCGTTGACGACCGTTAAACCAACGCCGAACTCTCCTGCACTCTCACCACCTTGGTCTCTAAAGAACTTAGAGCCACTCTGGTTCTTAGTACAAAAAATATCAAGAGGATAATCCTTCTCAGGAAATCCTCTACCATCATCTTCACAAATAAGCATGTCAGATTCTTTATCATAAGATATATAGATATTTGAACCATTTGATTCAGGGTCTATACATTCATCGATATTATTCTGTATAATCTCACGTGCTAAATGAAAAGCACCAGCAGGACCATACTTTTGAATATACAGATTTGTTTTAGTTTGAATCTTCTTTATATCAGATTCGATATAAAACATTTGTACATCTTTTGCCATTTTTATTCACAACCTTTCATCTTAACTATCTTTTTATTGGCATTACATACTTATTTTTTTGTTTATTATTTAATTATATTTTATCCGTAGAGGTATACGAATAATAAACAAAAAATTAAGATGACGTTAGGAATTTCTTCCTAACGTCATCTTTATGCAAAAGAGAGTGATTCCCTCTCAAAGGGACATTATTAATCAGTTCCCCATGAACCGAATTGCGATGATCCGCCACCGTTTTCATGGTTCTTGTTCTTCTTTCTACCGCCAAGCTTGCTTGACTTAACGGCAACATTACGTACTTTCTTGTACGCTTTCTTACTGTTCTTTAAAGCAACCGATGTACCTGAGAACAGCTCTGCTGCATCATCGGCTCCAATTGCGACCGACATAAATTTTGCCTGGTCGATGACCTTATTGATATCATCGAATATCTTTGTTAGGTCGTCATCCTTGTACGGTGACGCACTAAACTTAGCACCACACATTGTGCAGGTACAAGTTCCATCACCTGCATTATAAATTGTAGGCTTCTTCTTACCCTTTTTGTTGAAACGCCAGTGTTCACACTTAGCTTTCAACTCTTTGGTTTCTTTCTTATTCTTTCCCTTGAGTTTTCCCTTTTTTGTCACGTTAGCTGATATCAGCCTTAAAGTGCTTTCTTTCTTTGCCATGATTAAATCATCCTTTCAGAATTTATTGATGTATTTTTCAAGTCATTTATGACTTCTTATACTTAAATATAATATATAATCAAATCACTAATTTGAGTTTTGATTATCTTCTTGAATAGCTCTTACCTGTACTGATATCAAGAGCTATAACATTTCTTATGCCATACTTCTTAAGAAGCTCAATAGGAATATCAACGTCAATAGTTGTTATTGCCGATATATGGTCTTTTTCAAGACTTGCAAGATAAGTATCAAGAATACGTTCATTTTCTTCATCAGTCTCACCAGTAAGAGAAGTAATCTCATATTTAAGTTTTGTATCCTTAAATCTTTCAAAGAGATAATCATCAACCTCACTATTATATGATGAAGGTCTATCATTATCAGTAGGATCGATAGTTACCGTATTTGCAGGTATTTGTTGACCCTTGGCTTCTACCATACCATTTTCATCCGCCTTACAGATAAACACCTGAGTTAGCATTGAATTTTCATCGGGTCTTATTCTTATCTTGAGACTTCCCTTATACTTGTTATTGAGAGACTTAAGTTTTGCAACCGCATTACTATCAGCGTCATCAATTCTGAAATCAGGATTGCCATTACCGTCAATAATAATTGATGCAGTCTTATAAACCTTTGATTCAGTATCGAAGAAACTAATCTTAAATACTGTATCGGTTTCAGCGAACATATGGGCCATACTATCTACTACAGCAACACATCCAGTATACTTGTCTGTTTTACCAAAACTTGAAAGTATCGGATAATCTGTAGCATAAGTAAGAATCTTATATCTAGGCTGTTCTACAGCAATATATACAATGTGATACTCAGATGCTTCAGCATCCTTGGGAACAAAGTTTGTAAACAGCATCGGCTTAAGATTTTTTCTGTTATTTACAAACTTATATGCCTTGTCGGCATTCTTATAAAGTTTATACTGTTCAACTGAAAAAGGAATAGAAACATCATTCCTTTCACTTACCTCAAAATCCTTGATAAATGACTTAATATCAGGTTTTCTGAGCATTTGCAGTGAGTTTACATTACTCTTTATCTGCAACTTCTGTCTTATATCAGGAAACTCAAAAAATTTGTTTCCATATTTATCATATGTTACATCAAGGTTCCTATCTTCGGATATAGTTCCGATTGTAAATTTGTAAATCATTGTAGATTCTCTCCTTTTATTTTTAAAAAATAAACTAACCCCGAAACTTAATCCGGGGCTAGTTTTTAATTTACAGTTAGTACTAAAATAGCTTTTTAACTAAGGTACTTTTTATTTACCTCTGATTCAGATACCTTTTTCTGAACCATTTTGAAGATTCTCGGGTAATCTGTTTCAGACAGACTTGTCAGAGAATATCTTCTGGGTGAGTCTTTACCCTTAGACTCATCTATCTTTCGAGCCTGAATAATAGTATCCAGAACTCTCTCAATAGAATCTCTATCGAGAGACTCTAATGTATCGAAACACCAATTTGATACGCTAAGGTAAAATGCCTTCTGATTATCGGTCAGATGGCCAAACACTTCCTTTCTCTCACAAAGGAAGAACTTTATGAATGGAGCGTACCACTCCTTGTCAACCAGAAGGTTCATGATTTCAGCAAAAGGTATAACCTTTGCCTTCGAATGTTCGTACAGGACCTTCTCGAAACTTGCTATCCTGAAGTTGTAAGACTTTTCAAGACAGCTGTCTGTCGGTATTATCGACAGAACGTCGAAAGCGATGTTTTCATCAATTCCTGCTTTCGTAAACTTCTTGATTTTCTTACTCAGAATCATCTGTCCGAGTTCTATCAAGTCATTACCTGTATACACAGTAGCGTTTGGATTCTCGGCAAGAATCTGTGCATTCTGGGAGTTAATTGTCTCAATCATCTCGCCAATTATAATCGGGAACAACTTGATATTTTTTATCTTATTCCCTCGCTTAAGTTCTTTCTTTACAGACTTTATAAAGTCTTCGTTGCAGAACTTATTAAGAACAGCATTGTAAATTTCAGGCTCCTCACGCTTAATGAGATAGCCATATTTTACCATCGCTTCAATTACTTCAGGAAGCATATCCACGAGGTAAAGGTTGAATGACTTCATAGCCTCTTTCTTACTATCAAAGTCATTATGCTTCTTGTACTTCTTATAAGAAGCTTTGGCGAATTCTTTTACCTCACTAGGTACTTTAAACTTGTTCTTGTTTTCCGACATGTCCGAAAACTCCTTTCAAAATATAAATTTTTTTAAACCGGTTTGTGGTTAGATAATTGTGAGTAATGTGATAAAATATTATTATCACATTACTCACAATATATCGTATATATAATATATGATTTCAACTTAAATCATGAATTTATCAAAGATATCCTTTAAATCAACTTCCTTTACATCACTAGATGATTTGGTATCTTTTGATGCAACTTCGCCACTAAGCTTAGAAAGTTCTATTTCATTTAAAGCATTATCTTCGTCAAGAGCTCTTTGTTTCTCTTTTATTTCGTCAACTCTATCTGATATCTTATGTATCTTATCATTTACAGGTGTGAGACCTGATAGAATAAGAAATACATTATTAGGAAGTTTACGTTCCTCATTAATATAGATATGATTAAAATCATGAATCGGGTCTCCAATAAAATCACGTACCTTGGGTACATGATTATCAAATGTTTCCGATATTGTAGTTGATAAATTTGTAATAATGCCAGATGCGGTTATCTTCTTATCACGCTGTGCTTCAACATGGCAATTTTTCTTAATCACATCTATCAACATATCTTCAATGGTCTTATTATCCAGATCTTTCTCAGCAATCTTTTGAAGTCTTGCCACTACAATACGTCCAGGGAATGAAATAAGTCTCATCATATCCTGTTCGTCTATAGAATCAAATCTGGTAGTCATATTATATGTACATCTAAGTACATCAATGTCGTTTACTATTTCTTCATTAACTTTTTCCATCATCTGATATGACGGTAATGAAGCAAGCTTGTCATTATCATACAGCATATATGTCTGATTTGATAATTGTGTATAAAGCTCATTGAGATATTCAAGTGTGTTAACATGAGCACTCAGAGCTTCATTATTAACTGGTAATACACCTATGAGTATGACCTTAAGATCTACATATGTAGCCTGAATAATATTAGCCATAAGAGGTGCTGTTCCACTACCAGTTCCACCACCAGTAGAACTAACAATAAATAACACATCGAGTTCGTCTATAAAAGATTGTACATCATTGGCTGATAAAAATGCCATAATACTATCTTTTAAATAACTCTTTGCAAGTGCACGATTTTTACCAGCACCTTGTGATAAACCGTCTGCACTGGATATTAATTTTCTAGGAATAGATGCAGGAACTGTTTCAAGGTCTTTTTCACTGCTATTTATAGCAAGCACCGGTATCTTTAGTTTATCCTGAGCTAGAGCAGCAACCTGATTTCCCGTATTTCCTATTCCCACTATACCTACTTTTAGCATAGTATTCATTCTCCTTTACTAAATATTTTAATGAATTACTTCAATAAAATATTGTACTAAATAAAATGTATTATCAAGCACCATATACTCTGTAAATAATATTGAGGTCTCTAGATAATGTAAGATACTCTGTAGGAATTGTAAGTTTAGAAAATAATCTTACATCTTGATAATCTCCATCAGTATCAAGGGTTCCTTCGGTAATAAATCTTCCACTAAATAAAGCAATCGTATTAACACGTGCTCTATCTTCTTGACCAAGAGCAGCAAACCACTCTTTTACATCCTTTTTAGAAATCTTTAAGAAAATTTCGGTAAATGATTCAACATCATTTAATGAATTGGTATTTTTACGTACATCTTCTTCAGATACTACGTTTTCTGCATCATCTATTTCCTCATCTTCACCAATTTTCCATACATGTTTGATAGTGGGTTCGGCTTCAAATCGTTTAAGATAGTATGATATAATACCTTCATCATTTCTAACTTTACCAAAATACTTTTTACGTTCACTTTCAGCTTGAAGCTGAGTATTGGTGTACCTGAAAGGTACCATTGTACCCTGAATAGTCTGACCATCTTCAGATGCAATACTTATATCAAGTGAATTTTCCCTGTAGTTCACAGGAAATTTAGTTATATCATTTTCAGCAGTACCAGTGATACCAATACCAAAAAGCTGTACTAAATGTCCATGTCTATAAATAATAGTTTTTTCACCATCAGGGGTTGTATATGTTTCATCGGGAGGAACTGAATTAGGGGGTCCTACGGGATGCTCATAACTAGCAAAATGAGCAAGACTGCTATCATTTGTATTAGTTATATCGTAAAGGGTAGGAATCTCAATTTCTCCTTTAACACCGAAAAGTTGTTCCATGACAAATTGGACTCCTCCAAGAGGAACCATATTGGATGATATTGAAAATGGTGAACCTGGTGCAAAAGATGACTTACCATTTGGATTATTGACTATTTCTCCATTACTACAGAGAATTTCTGTCTTTCTCCATAATGTAGGGGACTTCTTCAATATTTCAGGGAAATCAGGCATAGCAACATGACGCTGGTCCTGAATAGATAATTTATCTGATGCGATTATAGGCATTTATAAATCATTCCTTTCTTGAATATTTTTATGTTATTATGATGTTTTCGGTTGATATTTTAATCAAGCGAACCAATATATTTATTATAGAGCCATTTTGTATTTTCTTGTAACTCTGAACTATTGTGATTAATATTAGCAACCAGATATGCTTTCATTTGAATACCACACATATAATGTGAATATCCGTCGTGAACATCTTTAAATCCTTTACCAATATTATTATTTGGCATTACTTTCACATTGAAATCTGCTGTATCACCATCATCAAAATCTCCAAGATTTGAAAATGTATGGTCAAGACAACGTTCGCCATCAATATAAATTTTAATTGTATTATTTGATTGAGATATACCTATTACGTGCCAATCTCTAACATCTTTATTTGTGATTATTTCGACAAAATCATTTTTGAGTTCTATTGAACTTGTCTTTGGAATATATTCTCGTATATTTATATTTGTGGTTCCTAATCCAGAATGTATATCAACAATTGGTGTACTTATAAATCTGACACTAGGACCTTTACCAGCATCAGGAAAACCTGTAAAATCACCAATATCATCTGATTTACAAATTATATATGCAGTATATTTATATCTATCCGGTATAATATAGTCGGGACTAACATTAAAGAAACCACCATTATAACTTAATGGATCATTTGTATATCTCTCATCATAAATCAGATTAAAATAATCATCAATTAATTCAACAGCAGGTGATGATATGAGCATTGATATAGATGAGTCTATTTCTCCTTCACTACCACTACTTCCGCTCATTAAATTTGATAATAATACAGAAGTTGATACTGATGTTATAGTTGATGTAGAATCATACCATGCAAATATACCACGCTTTGACGGCATTTTTCCAGTATTATCAGGATCAGTAAACCATGGTTTTGGGATTATATCAGCAAATTTACAGTTATCATTAAGATTGTAATTTACATATGAAGAAATACTATCCCAGAAACTAAAGTTAAGTGTTTCTTTAGGAACTATTGTTTTATCGATATAATGTACCTTATCAATTAATCGTAATAAATTTTCTTCTTTAAAATCACATATAAAAATGATATCTAAACCTATGAAATCAACAGTGAATGATTTTATAAATTTAATCATTTTCATTAATAATTCTTCGAGTAATGATGATACACCATTCAACATATGTGAAAAATTAATATCATCAATCAACGTCTTTAATCTTGATATAATATGGTTTATAAAGTAGTATATCTTTGAACTAATGAAACTTGCATTATTAGCTTCGCCCTCAGTTATACCGCTTATATTATCATATTTAACATCAATTAAACCAGCATTAACTGCTTGCTTAAATCCGTTATAATCCTCGGGATTACTAAATATTTTTACTCGATCTCCAACTTTAACATTACTAATATGTGAAGTTACATCGCTGTAATGTATCTGATTTTCTCCGAGAGGGTCACTATCATCTACAACTAAAAGAGAATCGGGGTCATCAACTGTGCTATATATGAATGTAGGAAAATTACGAGTTCTCTTAAATATATCATATTCTTCATCTATATCAAAATGAAAAATTGACCTATACAGCATCGGATTTATATAATATAAATACTCAAAAAATGATTTAGCAATCCTTTTCTGAGTAGAGCCATCTATATCTGTATAAGAAATAGTAAATATGTCTTGTATTTCCTTAGCATAAAAAGCCGCTTGATAAAAAGTCCTGAGAGAATTGTATCTATATTTATCATCTTCATCAAGAAGTTTTTCATTTATGAATCTATATAATCCTTTTATATTTTTATATACAAGATTTAATGCTTCAAGTTTTTCAGCTCTTGATTTTTGTTCACCTTCAAGGGCTAAAACATTTTTGATATAATTTTCAAATCTATCAACATCATCTCCATGAATATCAATAGACCCTTCTACAACTTTTCCCTCTTTTATAAGATTTTCTACAGTATAATGATTTACATTTTTTTCAAGTACAACAGGTTTATCATCTACTGTTTTACTACCAGAATAATAGGTATAAAACGGAGAATTATCAAAAACATAATAATTTCCATCTTCATCAATTAAGCCATGAACTATCTTACCAAGAGATTTTTTAACATTTTCAATATCTTGTATACCATCTTCAGACATAAGATAATCGAAATCAAAAGAAAATGTATCAACTAAACCAAGTTCTGTTTGGTTTCTTGAATTAAGATAATCTAATACTGATATGATGGATGTAGGAAGAGAAATTATATCTCCACTCAAATTATGTTTCCGTAATACAAGACAGATTAAAAGTATAACAGTATCAAATAAAGATACTGTAGCACCATTAATAATTTTAGGTATAGAAACACTAACACCATCAATAACTTCCTTATAATGAAATATAGATTTAAGAAGTAATATATTCTCAAATAAAACTTCTGTCATATTATATTCAAGGCCTAAACTCAAATATTTTGTTTCGACAAAATTATATTCGGTCTGATACTTACGGTCTATAAGATTTTGATCTTCATACCAGAATGCATCATCAAGTGTTATATTATTATATTCAACTCTATTTACCTGAGAATTAAATGAACGTATGAAATCATTCTCCATAAGTTCTTCTTTTTGGAAATAAATATCATACATTGCAGGATAATCTGGTACGGTTTCTTTATACCCAGTATCAGTATTGAATTTCTCAACCGTTTTAAATATAGGACAACCATATTGGTCCATCTTGTGTTTTTTTGCAAGATAATATTTATACGCAGTCATATTATTAAAGCCAAGTAAATTAGCGATATTATATATAACTTTATTTGTAGCCTTATTAATAATAATCATATTCAAATTCTGTGCTATCAGATTTTGTGTATCTATATCAGCATAGATGTCATATGGCATATTGTATGCTTCATACAACATTCTTACCGCATAAGTATCAAAGAAATTTCTTTTAACTTCAAACGGTATCTGTTTAGTTATCAGTTGCAACTCTGCCATAAGCATTATACACATAGCCATAAAATTATCATAATATGCCATAAAAGATTTAAACTCATGCTGATAAACTACGGTCATGATATAATCTCTACATTGGTCATATACATTAATAAATGTATCATACACATTTGATCTAACTATATTCTTATCAAGATATAATATAGAAAAATTTTTGGCTTTTCTTGCAGTTTGTACGCTTATCCTATGGGAGCCCAAATAATTAAGATATGGAGATGCTTCAGCATTGGTAGTACCTTCAATATTTACTGAAGTATCAACCTTTTTCCATCCAGTATTTGTACCCATTATCCAATCATCGACAGTAAGTGACATACCAGCAAAAGAACCAACTGTTGTCACTCTATAGTAAATATTCTTATTAGCTTTATATCCGGTAATTGGAGTTGTATCATTGGTTAAATTTAATCTTATTGATGTAGTCTTTAATGCTGATCTTGCAGCAGGTGTAAGCGTAGCAACACCAGCGGATAATGAACCACCGTATATCATTGCTTCACTATGTGTTTGATATGCATTCTTTGAAGCATTCTTTAATATATCAATAAAGCCAGTTCCCTCAAGAATAACCATAAGTTGGTCACCTCTGTCTGGGAATTCAGGATCAAGATTATTATAATAATCTTGTATTTCATGTATTGGTATATTCGGGTCAATATTATATTTTTTACAATATTCACTATCGACATAGTAAAAAAATCTTTCGTCAGCCCCAATGTCTGGCTGTCCATTTAACATACGATAGTAATTATTAGGTTCTTCATATTCATCAATAACTCGTTGCCTTCTTCTTTCCAGGAGTTTTTGTCTATACTGCGTACCTTTTCCAGTTTTCTCATTATAATTATCAACAGGAATAGCACGGATATCTGTGAGAGCTTTTTTTCTTATTTCATAATCATATAAACCAACAGCATCAAAATCTTTTTCAGTATAGTCACGATATGTAAAAAATGTATCTTTTTTATCCAATGCATCCAAGTAGTTATTTGCATTTCGAGTCATTTCGACAGTCTCAAATTCATCAGCTTTATTATTATACTTAATTACCATATTATTTAACATAATAAGGAATTCATTATAAAGGTTAGCCAATGGATTAATATATTCTAAACTCAAAAGTAATCAGCTCCTTTTTATTTAGAGTTATTAAAAGATTGTCTTTTAATGAATATAATTTTTAGTAATATACAAAAATATAACATAAAAATACTAGGAGGGAACATAGAAAATGGCAAAAGTATTACCAGATATTATATTTAGTACTGAAAAAAATACACCAATCATAGATGCAAAGACATCATTTTATAATATCCCATATTATAAGAATATAGAATATTTTTCAAATTATGAAAGTTATGTTAATTTCATAAAAGGTTGCGAAAAGCTTGTGAGACAGAATGATAGATACAGTAAATATATAAGATATCTAAAAAAAGAAATTAAACTTGATAGATGTCAAGTTTTAAAAAATATTACTGATGAAGATGCATCAATTGAAATGCACCATGGACCGATATTTAATTTATTTGATTATTGTGCAATAGTCCTTGAATATTTTATACTTAAAAAGTGGAAAATAACGACTGCTCGTATTGCTGATGTTGTTCTTGATGAACATCAGAAAAATAGAATACAAGTAGTTATGGTTAGTGCATCAGTACATGAGCAGATACATGCTGGAAACATATTTATCAACTATCATCAAGCATATGGTAACCTAAAAGAATTTATAGACAAATATGGAATAGCAATAACTGATGAGTATAGAGAACAACTAAACAGATACATAGATCGGTCATTATTATATGACTCCAATGATTTCGGTGTTCTCGAATTAAATAAGAATTTAATATAAAAAAAGAACGGTGAGATTTCTCTCACCGTTCTCTTTTACACACTTTTAAACATCTCCTCCTTTTCCTGTGTTTCATACCCACGATTCCTTTCAACCTTATCAGTCTTCCGTGGTACTAATACAGGAATTTTAATTTCGGTATCTGAAAAGTGGTCATCAACATTTTCGTTGATTGCCAACAGTTCTTTTCGGAGTTGTTTCTCAGTATATACCGAGAATGTCACCGGATAATACTGATGAACGTATCCGATGGCCTCATATGTTGTTGTAACTCCAGTTACAGCAACATATGACTTTTCGAATCCCTTCGAATATATTTCATCATCCGAAGGTATGCTGGTATGAAAAATTCCCCAACATATTAAGGTTACGACAAACAATAAAATTGAAATAAATTTTATGTTTGTTTTTACCTTCTTTTCAAAACGGTCATCATTTTCAAGATGCCTTTTGATTGCAATAAACGCCTCGCAATCATGCGGCTCGATGCCCATCTCAACACATTTGTTGTAGTATTTCTTGTAGTCATTATAGACTTTATCGTACGCACCGTACGGTTTAGTACTCACACGGTCGTACTCTTTTACACTACCGACGTCTTTTTCGACTCGACTTTTTCTTACCATTATTTCAGGTAAGAAAAGCTTGTCATTAAGATTGTCATTTACGACAATCTTAAACGGCAGGGTCTTAGCGCCCTTCTGTATAATATTATGATAAATATCATACAGAATTTGAGCATGACGACGTGGATACGACATCATTAACGCGTCCAGAAATACTTGCTCTTTGGGTGTAAAGTTTGTGTCATATTTCACTAACTTCACAATGAGATCGGAAAACTCATCAGAGTTTCCTTCAAACTCATAATATTCCACGTCGTCACCCTCAACGACACGACGTGTCGTATCGTTGAAGTACTGTTGACGATATTCTATATCAGCTTCAGTTAAAAACCGATTAGAATACATCTCAGAGATGTATGTTAGTACATCTTCATCACTGTGCTCTTCAAACAGTCTCTTATCAAGACCTCCGAAAAGCACAATCTTTCTTTTTCCTGTGAAAGGAGTAACTGTTAGAACAGTTAAATCACCCTCACGTTTTAATGATAATTCATTCATAATAATTAACCTCCTATTTTTTTATTAATGATGAATACATTTATATGATGTATAATTATGTATTTACATTATACACTCATTTTAAAGTTATGTAGACGACATTATCATAACTTAAATATTAAATTATAATGGAGGAATTTTCATGCCTTTTTTACATAATCAAATGATAATGGAAATTATTATTTTCAGTTTAGTTTGTGTTGGAGCAATAACTATAATGTACGGTTTTATAACGATTATTACATTAATGAGACAAATTCGTATTAGACTTAAGGCTAAAACTGAAATTGAGATAGCGAATCTAACTAAACCGATAGATAGAACATTGCCAACAAACACACAAATTGAAATAACTAAGGATGTAATGGACTTAATTAATCAACTAATTCAAATAGAAAGTGATGCTAAATTAAAAATATACGCACCACTAAATAGAAAATATGAATATACAACTTTAGCTGAAGACATTGAGAGCATATCTAAATCCGTATATGAGGGATTACGAAAAGAAATGATATTCGATAATCCCAATGTATTTATATCTAATGAATATATTATGAAATACATTTCTCAGCAAGCTAGTATTATATTTATGGGTCTAGTTCTTCAGTATAATAATAATTATCGAAACCCAGATACTACGGATTTATAAAAAAATAAGTGGAAGAAATCATATATGATTTCTTCCACTTATTTATGTTATATATTCCAGATACATTGATGTATTCTTCTTATAACCTCTGCATCAAATAGAGAGTTATGCTTAATTCCTGTAGGAAGTTTAACATTAAGAGATTCAAGTATCTTTTCTCTACTCATTGAAAATGCACATGCATCAGTTGTATCTGCTTTCTTTCTAGCATTTTCATCCATATAAAGATGAAGCGCAATATCTTGATTTATATCATGGCAAACAGGCGATATCCAGTTAGGTAACTGGATAGCAGTATATTCAGGATTATTAAGAATCAAATCAATTAAAAGTACGAAATCATAATGAGACACATCGCTTACAAATTGTATGCGTCTATCTGAATACTGTGAAAGCCATTCACGAAGTTTTTCGGATATTTCTTCTCGCCGTCCAGTCATTGTCCAATAATCACGATATTCATCGAAATGATTCTCTGGTGATGAGAGATTACTGATAACGTTTTCATCTATCCAATCATCTACTTGTGAACTATTATAATCCTCAAATTCTGCATAGAATTTTTTACCATTACAGTCAACAAGACCAATGGATATCAAAGTTGTGTCCTTTCTCAAACCAGTGAATTCAGTATCAAAATATATGAAACATGTTCTATCACCGGGTGTGTAATCAATGTTATTGATTTCATTATTGTTTAGCATAGCTATCATTTCCTTTCTTACAATGGTATTTTAATTAATTTTAATAATATATTGAAATAATTATAAGATATATCAACTTGGTCTTTCTCATCTTCCCAATATTGCATATACTTATTATCATCTCCTATGATTGTAAAATCTGATTTTTCGTTAAAATTACGATAAAATCCTAATGCTAATTCTCGTGATTTATATTTATCAATAAAAGACCTAGTAAAGTCTATTACAGTTTTACTATCAGATGTTTCCATCTTTTTAAAATATAAACGAAGAAATTTAATCATATATTCATTATGAAGTTTAGTTCGTTCATCACCTATCCCTTTTACTGAAAAATCATCAGGACTATAATATAGTTCTAATCGTTTTCCTAAACGAATATATGATGAATAATAATGTTTGGGACGAAAATTTATATGTTTACCTATTTCTTGATGACTACAATACTTAATTACAAATATAGCGTCTTTCTTAATAGATATAACATCATTTTCATCTATATCATTCATCACGAAAAATGAATGTCTAGCATCTTGAAAAGCCAGTTTTAAGTTAGATTTTAAATCTTCATTTTTTATTTGTATCTTACCAATTTGTATCTTCCTTTTATCTTTACTCATTTTTTTAAGTTGAGATATTGTGTCGTTGGGAAGAAGTCCATATTCCTGTATTAATGAGAAACCAGCTTCTTTCATATCATATTCAATAATATCTTTATTGAAAGTGTATATGATATTATCATTAAGAAAAGTATCTTTTTCCCATATATTTTCCAATATGCATCACATTCTTTCATATTTTTAATTAAAAAAATGTGTGACGTTTTATAAAACGTCACACATACATTTTTTAGTTCAGAACAAAGAGCTCATAAACTTCAACCATCTCTTTTCGACTCATACCATCAATATATAGGTCTCGTCTTTCGAGTTCTTTTTTCATTTTCTTTTTCGGCAATGATTTGAATTCTTTTTTGAGTTCTTGTCGCCCTCGTTCGGTTTTCATTTTTTCATGACGACTTTTTAAGGAAGCTTCTTTACAATATTTTTTACATTCTTTAAGAACTTCCTTTTTCTTATACTTTAGTAGCCCAATCTTACCTTTTGAATACTTTCGATATTCATACACAGGATAGCCAAATGTTAAGTATATATACTCAGAAAGATATTGTAAATAATGAAGTTTATCTTCATTTTTTGCACATATAAAAATTATATTATAATCTTTCTCTATACAACCCATAACCAAAATAGCTAAGAGTGCACGCTTTTCATCGAGCTGTTCAAAATATGCTTCCCGTTTAGACTCTTCGTCTAGTTTAAGCATAGACGAAGAGTTAGGAAACAGGTCATTATGAGCCAGTACAATATTGTCAAATCTATTACTACTTTTACGTATTCTTGTAGAAATGACCACATACTGTGCATCCAAAATGGCATCATCCGGTTCATTTTCCAGAAAATCATTTTGGAATACCTTGCTGTTCATAATGAACATCATACGATGAATCACTCCTTATTTTTTGTGTCTTATAGGAAGTTTCATTGAACCATCATTATCAGACTTCAATGATTCTATTTTAGTTTCTTCTGATGTTTCATTAATATCAAAATCAATTTCATCAGCAGATATTTCCATTATTTCTTCATCAGTATCATCATCCCTTATAGGTTCATATGGGGAAAATTCATTATAGTTTATATTATCTGATGAAGTATCGTTTTCGTCATCCTCTTCTTCGTTGTCGTCTTCATCTACTCCTTCATCAGTGTCATCATCCCTTATAGGTTCATAAGGGAAGAATTCGTTATAGTCTATATTATCTGATGAAGTATCGTTTTCGTCATCTTCGTCTTCGTCTTCATCAGTATCAAGAAGTTCTTCATAAATAGTTTTGACGGTTCTTTCTAAAACATCGTCATCATAAATATCATACTCATTGTGAGCATTGATATCTCCTATGGCGTTAAAAATAGTATCTGAATCATTATCGATTAAATTCAGATACCTTTTAACAGCATCTTCACCCCGTAAATTCTTTACAGCAGTTACATAGTTGCTGTTATAACGATAAAATGCGACATTACCGAGTTCCGACTGGGTAGCAGCGTTAACCCAGAATTTGAGTCTCTGAACATCATCTGTCAATCCAAATATATCAGGAAGTGTCATAAGCGTCTTATGATCACTGTCACTAATATAGTAGAGGCAGTAGTGACCACTTATTGCAACAATAAAGAATTTATTTGTATTTATATTTCTATATCTTCTGAACAAGTTTTCGTATTCATCCAGTGTTACTATTGCGAATGGATGCTTATTAATTAATGTAAAGCGCATTAATGTTTCACATACATCACCAATATAATCAGCATCATAATCAGCAGTATATACACTACTATTCAAATCTACATATTCAAGTGTCGGAATTGATAATACAGTGGGTGCAATTCCATCATCTATTACAATCCTCCCAAGATTGTAATTATATGATACATGTATACCATCTGTATCATCAATTGAAGGAGTGTCTATGACATGTGGATCAGACACTTCTTCAATCTCCTCAAATATAAGAGGATTAAATGCTTCTTCTATATCGTATGACGGTGCTGTCGGCTCATCGTTACTCAAAGTTGCGACCTTTTTATTGCGTGATTTGATACGGTTGTTTAAATCGTTAACAAACCCAGTAGGTCTGTCACAACCCATGAATTCATCAATCGAAATTTCATTAGCTTCCAGTTCAGCTAACCGGTTCATTGCATCCAGCTGGTTGCATTCTTTGTTATATTTCTTTTTACTCATTATAATTTACTTCCTTTCAAAAATCAATTTTCATCAAAATCATCAAAGCCAAACATTAAGCTTTGTTCTTTACGTTTTTTCTTTTCGGCTTTTAAAGCTTTCCTAGCTTCATCAGCAGGGTCAACTTTCTTTTTCTTCTTCTTTTCAGGCTTTATATTTTCAAAGTCTGGATTTACTGGTACCAGTTCTTCAGGCTTTGTTATATTATACCCGAGTCGACGAATATCACCGATTTCATCTTCTTGATTCTTTGCAGTTATACGTTTCCGTATTTCTGCAAATCTATACTTTTTCCCACAATGTGGGCAAATTAAGACATTGTAATCTTTATCATAATTTAGTATGCTCTCATCGTCGCAAGTGCATACAAATAATTTATACTTGACCGAGTATATATACGCAAAATCAAGTATGCATATTGTACCGTCATTACGTAAACCCCAGTTTACGTAATTCTTACCGCTTATTCCAACATCTCCTATCAAGAAGAAATTCGAAATCTCCGATAAGATTTCACGCATATCTTCTTGATAACTATGAAAGTCATCGAGTGTGAATATGCTGACGTATTCCGTTACTGCCAGCAAGCCGTTCTGTGTACATTCATACACTTTTACGACATGCGGTTGTAACTCTCGTGTATATAAGAATTCACGGCGGTTGTCTATCATACCATCTTTATCTAATCCGATTTTAACAGCATACCCATCTATTAAAACGGCCATTCTGTTTGTTCCGCTTCCTAATGAAGTATATGGTACGTTATACTTTGTCAGAAGATCCTTGATAATTTTACCTTTTTCATTATTATCAAGGATATGCTCCAATGTAACTTTAAAGATTTCATCCTTAAGTTCCATGGAGAAATAATTCTGAATAAGTGATCTCCTTTTAATCATTTGAGGCTCACTCATTTTTATCACTCCCTTTATAAATATTATCCCATGACCAATCCAATGATTCTTCTTTATAATCATCAAAATCTTCATGTGAACTTTCAACTGTATTTAGCAGAATACAATCAATCGCTTCTCTTGCATTATGCTTATATGATTTTAATACATCTTAATCATCTCCATCATTTTTTACTTTATTTTTTTTCTTCTTTTTCTTAGAAACTACGTCATCACCCATACGTCGTTTCTGACGTTTCTGAACTTTAAGAAGTTGATTCTTAAGTTTCTTCTCACGTTCTTTATCACGCTTCTGAGCTTTACGAAGTTTCTTCTCACGTTCTTTATTATCAGAGAATGCCTTGATATTCCATCCGGAATCTTCAAGCACCTCTTTTATTTCAAGTTCTTTAATGGCACCTAATGTCTTAAGACGACCATGATAGTCTTCTCTGATATTCTCATCAGCATATTCGTCAAGTTCCATCATGAACCTATTATAATTATCATCATCAAGAATACTACCTATAAATTCAGGTATATCTGATAATGATTTATAATTATGCTTTCTGTCATATTCTTCAATATGACTAATGTCGTCTGCTGTAAGTTCAAACGCGAACGAACTCAAGTGTTTAGTACTAGACTGATTTCTCTTTATCCTTTTGATAGTTTTGAATATCTCAGGACAATATTTAAGCACCATTTTACTTTCTTTCGACGTTAATGATACTGCAACAGATCTTTCTGTATCATCATTTTCATCATCAGGATCATAATACATTGTATCTTTAGATGTATCTGCATTGATGTATTCGTCAACAGTCGAATCAAGTTCAGATTCGTCAAACATTTGAGGAATATCGTCAATCAATTCATCATCGGTAAATATATCCGTTTCTTGATGAAGTAATTTTTTAGGGTCTTCATCCGAGAGAATAAATTCAGAAAGATATTCCCATGAAATATCTTTCTTATTCTTTCCCTTATATTTAGGAAACTTTAAACCATTTATATATATCTTATTTCGCATAAAGAGTTTCTTGAATTCATCTGGTGTATATACACCATTGTTTTCTGCAACTACATCTAAACAATGCAGTGCTTCCCTCATAACTGTAACATACTCGTCGATATGTCTATAGTTATTCTTAGCTTTTCTAAGAATTTTAAATGTTTCATAAAAATGGTTTTTAGCTTGGCGTTCTTCTTCACTTAGATGATATTCATCACCAAAATCGTGAACAACAGCACAGTCCATTCCAGCTTCAATCACCTTCAAACGTTCGGGTGAAATAAACACTGGCTTACGTTCAACCTTTGAAAAAAGTTGACCTTGTGGTTTAGGCTCTTCCTCGGCTTCGTCGAAGATTTCTCGTATATTTTTTTCCTCCTCTTCGTCAAAACCTATCAGTAACATTCTTTCGTCTTCCATAAAATTAACCATTCCTTTCTATGGTAATATTTTCTTACTATGAAATAATATATAAACTAATAGAAAATATTAAATGAGAGTTTGATTCAAGTTTATTTTTAATTTTTATAACATAGAAATAAAACTGAAAGAAATTTATTATTCGTCGGATTCCTTAAAAAAATGAAGTTGTACATTTTTTTGTACAACTTCATTTTTTATATTACTGCACTTGATGTTGTCTCCATTTTACTAACATCATTAAATCCATCGACATCTATATATGTAAACTCCCTACGTATTGCTTCAAATGACTCGGGTGTTAAGTTTTTAGTCATATCGAGCTTACGTTGAAGTTTATCATACATGTCATCACTTATATATTTCTCATATTTTTCCAAAAACTGAGAATAATCACCATATACCATATTTAACGGTACTATAAGCTTTGATGAATTGTGTATAACTTCGTGCATTGTTTTAGATAATGGTACAAGACCGACCATATTCAAATAATGAAGCTCAAGGACTTCATCGGCAATTAATAAATCATTAAGAGGAAGACCTTCGTCTTGAAATTTTGATAAAACTACTTCCACATAGTCATATAATGTAAAAGGTTCATGATGTAATTCAATACTCACTCTTCCTCGTTTATTTTGTTCTTTATTTGAAGTAATATTTTGAAAGAATATACATTTATTCAAGTCTAGATGCTCTTTCAAAAATTGAATATAATCACGATATTCCATGGATGTCCTGACTATTTTTTCAATCCTTTTTATATATTTACATCTATCTTTATCCGTATCTATATTAACATAATATTCCATTGGCTCTGGAGTAGTTATAGATACCGTATTGATATAGTCATTCAAACTTTTTTTCGACATTCAGATTCACCTCACTTAATAAATTGTAGACTGTTTATTATTTAAACGTATCACCATATAAAGTAATAAAATATGCGAGTTCATCGTATTTCCACTCAGATAATTTATTATAGAGGGATTCCTCATACGACATTTGATCAACCATGACAAATAATTTATATCCATCAATGAAATCAAGATATTCCAGTGCTTTCATTATCTTTTTATTAAATAATAATTTAAAAGTATCAAATGATAACCACCATCCTTCATCATTTAAAGGTATTTGTGGTTCTTTGACAAATTGATATTCATCCTGAGTTACTAGTAACTCAACATTAAATATCCTCTGCGAATTAGTATTTTTATTTTCAACAGTTCTTATTTTTTGTAATGACAGCACTTTACCTCTATGTGAATTAGCAAACTCAGCATATTCTTCTCTACTGACTTTAGTAACTCTCTTAATAAATCTATTCATGTCACGCTCTTTTTCAAAGCGCTTTGCTAACTCCTTATCGACAGTTAACGCATATAGATTGTACTTACTAGTTGAAGGGAAGTCATCCTCTTTTAATTCTGCATCAGTAGGTTTTTTAATGTATCGCCATAAATGCATGCATCACACATCCTTTCTATATTATACGTATTTTCAAATTCATGAAAATATAATGCGAATAAGTTTATTTCAAATGAATAAAAGGGCATTGAATCCATTTGTCTTACCCAGCCTATAAAATCATAATAATTAAATATTCTTTTTAATATATTAGATATTGTATCATTAAATATATCTGGGGAGATTAGTGATAAGTTTTTATGAACTTCATCAAATATTAGATGTAATGAAGATATACCATCAAAATATACTTTATTGAATTCTTTTCCAGTACTAAGAATTAATATGATATCAGTGACTATCTTATCATTTTTAATAGACCTAGTTTTATACCCTCTGAATTTTATAACGTAATCATCGTATTTTTCAGAAAATGATTCATATTCATCTTTACTCATATCTTCTATCTTATAATAAAATATATCCATATTGCGAGTATTGATGAATTTGTTTCTAATAGATTTATCGTTAGTGAATCCATATAATGCATAAAACGTATCACCATTTCTTTTAACATTATCATTACTGATACCTGGGAAGTAGGTCTCTGTAAGAAATTCATGAACTAAATAAAACATGTATACTTTCATTATTTTTCCTTTCAATATATCATAGATTTTATATACTGAATCAGCATTTGTAATTTATCAGCGCAAATATCAAAATATCTACGTCCAAATACTGTAAATCCATAGGATTTATTATATTCAGCAAATTCAGATCGTTCGGTTATTTCATCATCGGTAAAACATTCTGGATCACCGCCAACCATAAGATCATACTCAGTTGTATAAGATATTACATCGAGAGCATCAATTAATGTTTGATTAAATGGATGATAATCAACCATTATTTCAGGCATATAATTATAGTACATTTCACTGTATCCTTCAGCACTATCAGTAAGTAGAAATTCAAATAGTGTTGAAGGAAATATGGTTGATGATACATTAGCCATATCACCACGATCATATTTATAATACCCAAGTTTATACTCTGAATATGTCTCCTTAAATTTTATATAATCATCTTTAGAAAAATCTTTTTTCAACGGAATATAATATTTACATCCTGAACGAATATTCATAAAATCATTAAATAGATTTTTTTTCTTTGTCCAAGCATATAACCCAGTGTACTTTTCTGTTTCATCATCATATGACCAATCTTTAGTGTTTGGTATAACACCAGAAACTGAGTCAATAAAAACCTTTTTTGGCACTGCGGCATAAATACAATAAATCGTCATATTAATCCTTTCTAAGATATTTTCCAAATGCCTTTATAAACCCACCAAATATATCAAATTCATAATCATATTGTGCATTCGGAAATATATCTTCTATTTTTTCAGGTTCATAGCAATACATATAGCTATATACATAATCAATATACTTTAAAGCATTAAAAATTTTCTTATTAAAACAAAATGGATTTACACGTGCCATCGAAAATATTTCATATGAGATAAACGAATCATAAGATGAAATTAGACTCATCTCTTCAGCCTCTGTGACAACTAATGAAAAAGGAACAGGTATACCTGGATTATCTATATCTTTAGTATAACCATTCATTAGCATCAGATTATTTGGCTGATTATATTTAACTAAATTATTCACAGTACTTCTGTCAAATTTCATCACCCTTTTATGAAATAAATTCATATCTCGTTCTTTTTCGAATTGCTTTGCTAATTCTTTATTATCGGTATATGCATATAATTCTACATTATCATCTATATTTTCATCATATAGATAATATAAATAGTACTTATATTTATTAGTAGTTTTCATATTTTGATAACCACTCCTCATTCATACATTTTTCAAAATCCTCTTCATCAAGATATTCCTTTAACTTTTTCAATTTCTTTTTAATTTTCTTAGGACTTTTATCTAATGAATTGTAAATCAAAAAATCAGAAAGCAGTAAGAGATCATCAACTGATTCTTTTATATTTTTTATATCTTTATCAAATTTATTCATACATTTTCATATCCTTTATCTAAAGTATATGAAGATGATATATAAGTAATTCACAATTCATTCGGTGTACTTTAATATAAACATCAACAAGGGGGAATTTTTTATGAATAATGATTGTCTCAATAACTATGATGATTCAGAAATTGAATCATATTTCGGAGAATCAGATGATTCTATTAAAAAATGTAATAAATGTCCTCATCTTATATATGAAAATGGAACAATAACATGCGACAAAATTATAGAAAAGGAAGATCAATAATGATTGTACAGAATGTAGAAATGTCAAATATTGACAAATTGTATGAAGCTATTGCAATAGGTAAGCATAATCCAGATTATGATAAAAAAATATATGATAATATTAATAAATTACTATCTCATACCACTATAACTTTTTTCATTGATGACTTGACTTTATTTGAAGAGTTTATCATGAAAGTCTTTACAAACTCGGAAATTATTCCAGTAGCGACATTTTATGACAATGAAGCATTAGGTGATAAATATAAACAAGTTATAGATAACATTTTAACGTTATCTGACAGTATTAATCGTGATGCCGATATAAAATATTCAATTGGTCAATACTTCCTAACGGCTGGCTGTATAACTAAGAGAATTATTTTGTCGTTATCTGGTCCACAGTTATTCTCTATTTTTGGTATGATGCCTGATGTATTTTTTATGAAAACATTTGGATATCAATCAAACAGTGATTTTTCTCATGAAATTCTCGATTATAAAGTTCTCGAGGATTCATTAATTACAAACTTTGTTAATAATTTTTATAGTTATTATCAGTCATATGTAAATAAAATTGATGCTGTTATTGATTCATACATTCATAGTAATTTCTATAGTTTTATCGATGATAAAAAAACTTCTGTAGCATTATCAGATGTTGTATCTCCTACGGGTTCAATATCGTTTTTTGGTGATAAAACCGATAATATACAGACAGATATGATGCACACATCTAGTGTATTTTTAGATGTAATAGATGATGTACGTGGTTTAATGTACAAATCAATAAATCTATATTTTGTTATAAATTGCAGTTTTTATGCGTTCCTAGAGATGTCTATAGCTCTTCCTAATGTATTTTTCATAGACCATCAGGATATGAAACTTTTATTTAGAGAAGATGCTAAAATGATAATACCAGAAGGATTAGATAAATATAGTATGAGATTATCATCTAAACTTGGAGATATAAAAAAGATGAAAGATGAAGTATCTTCTAAACATGAAGCTAATCTCACAAGATATAAATTTATTCCATTAAATACATCAATTAAATTTAGTATGAAGATTTCTCTGAATGACATTTCTTCAACTTTATTGAAGTATGAAACAGCGATTAGAGATAATCATATTTATAATATGAATTCGGCTTTAAGTAACGAGATACTCTATATAATTAATTCAATTAAATCAACATCAAAAAGTATTTATGATATATTATTATCATCATCGAAAGAACTTGAACGACGTGTATTTGATGATAATAACTAAGAAATGGGTCTATAGAATTAAAAATCTATAGACCCATTTTTAATATATTTTTTATACTAATATACGTAGAAAAAATTGACTATTACGTATTTTATACGTAATAGTCAATTGATTTGGATAATATTCTGAAAGGAGACTAGAACTAGAATGTGAATTCATCTTTATTTAAATGTTATGAAAGATAACTAATAAATTAAGTCATCATTTATATATGAATTATCATTTTTAAGTTATTCAAGGTTTTCCTTTTTTCTCTTTCTTATCCTATTTATTTTTTTATCTTTCTCTTTTTTTTATTTTTCTCTTTCTTCCTTTTTCTTCTCTTTTTTTTTATTTTTTTATCCCCCATTTGTGGGCTCGCTTTTCGCTCCCCCAGCCGGTAGGGGTTCCCCCTTAATAGAATGTTATAGAAAAATAAAATTTAATTTTTAACTTCAATTTATACATCATATTTAAGATAAAGTATATTTCATATATTTTATATATTTAAATTATGGAGGTTTTAAAAATGTCAAAAGCTAAGAAAAAGAAGGAAAGTAAGAAGCCGATATCAATTATAAATGAGGTTGATAAGACTTTGAATATGACATACGATGCCATTATGTCAGAAATTGAAGAGCTTCAGTTGGAACTTTATCTTGCTGAAGAGAAAGCTCGAAAGAAGGCAAGAAAGAAGATAAAGAAAGATCCTTATTATTTTGATAACTCTCTTGAACGAATAGAAGCTCGAAAGGAAGTGATTCAGAGAATAGAAGGAACTAATCTTCTTGATAGGATAGAAAATATTTTCAAGGACATATGTCCTATTGTAATTATCATAGCAAGATTAATTGCTTCGTTAATTCTTGCTATTTTATCATTTGAACCAGTTAAGGTTCATATTAAACCTGAGACACTTCTAAAGTTACAGAATGTTTATCAGAGCTCGTTAAGTATAAAATAAAGGAATGATAAAAAATGAATAATACTGGAAAAGATAGAGTACTACTTGATATTAAACACCCGATATCAAAAATGAACACTTTTGATATTAAGTTGTACAATTACGAGTTGGCTGAGTTTAAGTTAACCAGTGAACAAGAGAAACAATTAATCACTTACGGGCATATTCATCTTGAAAATGATGAAAAAATTATAGATATACATCTAAAATTTTTAGATGATAACCTTATGAAAGATGAAAGCCTCGAAGCACTTATTGATAATTTTATCTATAATGCATCAGATGAAAAAGAGTTAAACGAGTTCAAAATAAATGGCTACGATTACTGTAAGACTCGAGTCGCAAATAATGGTAGATTAACAGAAACCGAAGCCAGTAGATATCTTATGGATTTTATGCAGACTGAACAAGTAATATCTCTTGAAATTTGTTATCCAAATGATTAAGGAAGTGATGAAATGAACGAAAAGAAAAGGATTGACTTGACAATTAAACAGCCACTATCCAAACTAGATACTTTTTCATCACTTGATGAATATATACCTGATGAGTTTGAGATAACCAACGAGCAATGGAAACAATTACTCACACAAGGGTATATTCATCTTGAAAATGATGAAAAGATTTTGAATATTAAAATCGAAATAATCAGCGATGAACTTTTTGATGATGAATCAGTAGAGTCATTTATTGATAAATTTATCGAGAATGCATCCAATGATAAGGAATTGATTAAATTCAAAATAAATGGCTGTGATTACTGTAAGTCTCCAGTCGCAAATAATGGTAGATTAACAGAAACCGAAGCCAGTAGATATCTTATAGACCATATGTCTATTGAAAAGATAAACCTTATAGAGATACAGTATGCAGGAGAAGATTCTTAAAATGTACTATGTGGTTGAAAACGGAAAAACAATTATTGCCTTTCATCATGAAAAGCGAGTAGTACAAAAATACTGTGAACTACTATTACAAAAATATGATGATTTAAATCTCTCTATTAATAAAGAGAAAAATAAAAAATCATATAAACGGATAGAGTTTGATGATTTATATCTAGTACGGTATAAAGAAACCTTTATCCAAAGAAAGTATATTGAAACTCTTGAATTGTATGATAATGGGTATACAGACGATTTCATTACTGTTAAGGATATTTTGTTAAGGACTGTTCAAACATATGATATTGGTAAAAAAGATTTAAAGGCAATACACAAAGTCATAATGTTGATGGAAGACTTAGCAAAAGATGAGGGTTCATTCACACCTAGTCTAAAAGATCTGAAAGAAATGGAATCGGATATGAACTATTATATATACAATACAAGATATGGGAGGTGATAAATTATGGATATAAACAATATCGACATATCTATGTTGCTGGAGGATGGTAAGTTGGATATATGTTCACCAAACTCTACAGGAGTGACATACGATAATATATCAACAACTGATGATATATTAAATGCGCTGAAGGATTATATGGAAAATCAATTATGAAAAATGAAAGGACGAAAAAACAATGAAAAGACCTATAAAAACAGAAAAGCTTGATAAATTAACATACTCAAAAAAGGTTGCGTATGTTAAATTCAATGATGTGATAAACTACTATACACATCATGATGATGCATGCAAGTATGAAGTGTTATCGGAAGACGACAGTTGGAATTTTTATACTCCTTCGGGTATAAAACTGCCAGAAGCGAACTCTTTAATTATGACAAAAATACCGTCATATTATCCGATATGTACGAAGATAAAGAATCGAATAAGTGTACAGTATAATTCACTTTTACAGTGCAATGACCGCTTGTTCGATATGTCAAAGGTACGTTATGTATATTTCACCGTACCTAAATCGAATTATATATCTCTTGAGAGAGAATATCATGCACGAATAGAAGAACCATTAGCGCCCTACATCTCCACACAGGAACTGATTGGTGTTAATATACCAGTAGCAGATTTCGTTGATCTAATAAATAAGAAATATCAGATTAATGAAAATGATGAGGTAAGTGAAGTTGATAGAGATATTGACAAGCTTATTCAGATGGCAAGATGGACTCATTCGTTTGCGTTGTTAAACGATAAGAACACGCCCATAGCATTCGTTCTTCATATATAAGTAACATAAAGGGTGCAACACATATGTGTTGCACCCTTTATTTTTTTCAGATAATGCACATTATAATAACTAATTTAATACAAGAAGGTGATAAAATGAATAATTTAGAAAAAGGTAGAAAGCTTGCTAAAGAGCATGGTGGCTTTTATGATAAAAATAAAACATGGAATGCACTAATAACATTTCCCTTTGATAATCACGTTTATCGCAATCGTGTTGAAACTATAGTGGTACGTGGTAATAAAGAAGTTTTTGTTAAGAAAAAACCTAATGGTGAATATTTTTTACCAGGTGGTTCAAAAGAAAAAGATTCCAATGATGCATTACAGGCAGAGAATGAATGCAGAGAAGAAGCTAGACTAAATATAACAGATGTTGAAAATAGTGGATTTCAAATAAAGCATATTAATAAACCTGATGAAAGAGACGACAAACATATGTGGGATGGTGCTATTACTGATATATATGTCGCAACATACGTATCTATGTATAAAGGTCAAATAAAAAAAGTTGACAGAGACTCATTTATTCTCAGTGGTAAATTCTATCCTATTAAACAATGTTTGCATTTTTTTAAAGATGAACATAGAGAAGCATTAAAGTGGTATTTGAGAAACCACGTTGGAAGTGATGAAATAGTGGTAGAATCTATGTATAAAGATGGTGTTGATAAATTTATTTATCATAATATAAAGACACCAGAAGCATTATTCGAATGGATGAAATCGAATATATCTTATGCTAATTATACTAAACTGAAAAGTCCTGAAGAATTATATGAAACTAGAAAAGGCTCGTGTCATGATCAATCAGAGTTTACATACCATGCATTAAGAAAAATGCATCTTGATCCAGGGCGATTATTTGTAATTGAGTATGATCCTTCGAGTGGAAAGGGTGGAGAGACACACTCATTTTCTTATTATGTAAAAAAGAAAAAATATTACTGGTTAGAAACAGCATGGGGAAATAATAAGGGCATTCATGGTCCATATGATAATTTAAATGACCTTAAAAATGAAGTTAAAAAACGATGGGATAAAAAAAGAAAATTCCCAGAGCTCTATATATCGACTGTTAGGAATACAAAATATGGTATGACGCTCGATGAATTCGTTAATGCCTGCACAGATGATGAAATGACAGAAGCAACTCTTACATCAGAAAAAAGAAATAATCTCAAAACAAGTACATTCGGTATTCCAGAATTACGTAAGTATCCTTTAAATGATAAATCTCATGTAATGGCTGCAATAAGATTTTTTAATAAAGTAGAACCTAAATATGAGGAAGAACTTGCACAAAACATTATAAAAGCTATGAAAAAATTTAACATATCATCATCAGTTGTCGGTGATAAAAATAGGTTAAAAAAATATCTGTAGGGATGGTGAATAATTGATGATAGATCTGAGTATGTCTGAATTAGATGAAATATATAGTTCTGGTAAAACAATTGCTGAATTATATGCGCAAAGATATCAAGAAGAAAACCTTAAACAGACGATTGAAAAAAATGTAAAATATGATATAGTATCTTTTATCAAAAATCTCAATGAGATAAAAAAAGAAATGCTTCAATATATGAAAATATTTGCAAATGAAACAAATGTTAAAAAATATTTTGGATATGATACATCTAAGATGAGTACTATAGATAAACATGAGAAAATCAATAAGTATTTAAAAGTAACAGTTGAAAGAATTAAAGAATATAATAGAATAATTGTATCTACATATTCCGAAATTCCATCGGATAAATATTCTAATAATATTATAAGTGAAATTCGTAAGTATAGAACGGAGCTCATGAAACAAAAAAGTGAAAACATACAACTTATTAAATCCAATAAAAAACTTATACTTAATGTGAAAAATTATCTAGATAAAACTAATGATGAACGATTAAAATCATTAAATATTTTACGGTTCTTTAATTTATTTATCGAATTATTAACAAAATATAACAGTATGATAGATGAATTCCTTAAAATTAGCAGATAAAAACAAGATATTAACAATAATTCTGATATAGAAAGGAATGAAAATAAAAATATGGAAAATCAAATTGATTATTTTGATAAAATCATTAATGATATACGAGAAGAAGTTGGTGTTGAAGAATTTGTCAGTGAAGCTCCATATGTTTTTGTAAAAGAAGGAGCAGGGACTGTTTTAGCTAAGATTGCTGGTAAACAGGTTGTTGAAAAAATTCAATATCCACTAGATCAAGAGGTAAAAGAAACAATAAAGAAAAAAGTAAAGCTTGAGATGAAACTTAAGAAAATTAAGCGAGAAAATCCCAAGGATAAAGAAACTATAAAAGAATTAACAGATGAACTTAATGATGTTAAAAAATTATACAAAATAGCCGTTGCTATTTCTAAAACAGATAAAACAAAAGATATATTACGTCAATATGAGAAAAAATGCGAAGTTGAGTTTGGACCTAGATCATTATATTATGCATCTATAAGAGTTCCTGAAATTCATAAAGAGTCGGTTGTTAGTTCATTATTAGATGACGTATATGATGACTATTGTATCGAATCTGAAATGGAGGAAGTGACTATGAATTTTGAGAATGTTGATATATCAAAGGATATAAATCCTGATAAGCCACCTGAGAATAATGATAATGGTGCAGCAGAAGCTGCTGCTAAAACTGTTGAAGTAAATAAAAGCAATGAAAAAACTGAAAACTCTATAGGTGCCATGCTTCCTCAAACTGGTTCAACTGATGGTCTCGGTAATCCTAATGATGTTATAAAGGATATTAATACCGTTGATAGAAAAGTTGATACAGACGAACTTAATGGTATAGATCTTCCTGATGATATTGAACTTGAAAGTACTCTTGAATATGTTATGAATCCTGAATATGGTTATACATATTATGTAGAGGCTGAAATTAAGAAATTCATTAAAGATGTAAAATGCAACATAGAACTTTCTGCTAGTATTAAGAAAGCAGCTGTTGAAAAAGCACTTATCAAATCAAGACTTAAGATTGCAAAGAAAAAAGGGACTGACAGGGCTCGTATTGATGAATTAAAAAGAGACCTGATTGAAAAAGAAAAAGAAATCAGAATTCTAAAGAAGGAACTCAATCCTAAGGATAAAGCGGCAGTTGATGCTTTAGTTAAAAAAGTTGAAAATGAAATTGATGGAAATGTAAAGAAAGAAAACATTAATAACCCTAATGAAAAACCATTAGAAACTGCTACTGATATAAAGAATAATGAGATGGGATCAAATATCAAAGAAACTGTTGAATCAAGTCCTTTTGAATTATTATATCCGAGTGATGTAATTGAAGCTAAACTTGAGAATGCCCGTAATGATAATAATTTTGATTTAATTAGAAAGTATGAAAATCAGCTTAAGTATTATAAGTTGAATCCTGATGAAAACATTATAGTTATTGAATCAGATATTAACGAGGCTGCTAATATTGATGCTGAAATTAAACCAGTTATTGAGATTCTTAATCAAAAAGGATATAAAACGAAGTATTCATCAGCAGGACATGTTCATTTACGTAAAAAAGCAGATGAAAAACGAGATGGAGTATATCATGACAAACTCTATTCTGATGCAAGAATAATGTTTGATGGTGATTTCAAATTTCCTAATTCTCCCAAACATTGGTTCTGGAAAAATGTTGATGGAAAGGATTATCTCGATATTGAGCCCATATACTATAATCCCAAAGATGGTTCTCCTGATGAAGCATTTGCAAAATGGAAAAATAGATATATGGAGACACTCAGAACATGGGCTGATAATCTTCCGGATAGAGTAAAAAGTAATGCTGAAGAAGTTGAAACTAAAGATAGAAAAGGACGTGACATTAAAGTAGAATCAGTTAATGATTTAATGTCTAATCTTGATTTTATGTATGATGTAATGACAATGTAAATAATAAAGAGAGATAGAAACCTATCTCTCTTTATTATTTTAATAAATATACCCTTTAAAAACATAACATTAATGAATACATTTGAAAGGAAGTGACTGATAATATGAGTTTATTTGATGACATATTAAACAGCAGTGAAACAAGTAATATCATCACTGAATCAACTGATACTGAATATATTACTGAAGCTGTTTATCCTGAAAATATTCCTTATATTAAATTAATAAATAAGAAGGTTACGTTACCTAGAGGAAATACCAAGCCGGGTAGAGGCAATCTTTGTTTTTTATACACAAATAATACCAATGAATCCATTGAGATTATTAATAATATTACTAATTTTAATCATAATAATAGATATTTTTATTATTATTTCCAGCCAATATATAGAGGTAGGTTATATAATAAAACATACAGAATTAAAATGATTAAAGAAAGAAAAGATTTATATAAAACAATAGAACAGAAGACAAAACTGCGTGGATATAAAAAGATTGTTATTGATAATACTGATAATCGTAATATATACTATGATATGTCAAAATTTCTTGAAATATTTAATACCCTTTGCGAAAAACTGGTACCTTCAAAAAAGGTTAGTATGTATTGGGATTATTTAAAGGCAATTCTTTTTGCTAATAATCTCAATTTTTATGAGAACAAATTTATTCTCATAAATATTAATCATTGGAAGATGAAGAAGAGTTTAAAGGAAAATCTCCATAATCCTCTTTTTATGTTATATTATACTGCATATAAATATCCAGATACTCTTTCAAAGTTTGATATTGACTTTTACTTCTTTGCTGACAGAAGGTCTCTTAAGGTAAATCCCTCTAAAATGGAAAAGAAAGATTATATCAAACTTCGTAGAGAAATGATTAGATTATACTCATTTGTTCCTACAATTGAAGAAATAACAGATGAAGAAACAATCAAGAAAGATGAGGCTGTTGAATTTTCTGTTAATAAGATTAATGAAGCAATTAATAAATCAAAAAATACAGAAATAGTAACGGATACAACTATTAAAGAACCTGACTCTGAAGTAACATCAGTTTTTTCAAGCCCTGAAGTATATGATAAAATCAGACAAAAAGCTGATATCGTTAGACATGAAATAGAAAGAATAGTACCTGATACCTCATCAGTACCAGCATCAACTATAAGAAATGCTATTCAAACAAAAGTAGAAAACGATATTGATTCAGATAAGGATTTACTTAATAAGATATATGACCAGACAGTAACACCTAAGTTACCTAAATCAACAGCATCAAGTGCTAGAGATGAGGAGCTTAAAAAAGCACAGCAAGATATTAAGATAGGTAATATGAGTATACGTGAAATAGAAAAAATACAAGCAGACCATATTCCTATCCCAGTGAAAGATGTTTCTAATGCAGTTAGAACTACTAATACAAATATGACCAAGATTAGATTTGATAATTTTGAAAAGACATATAACGAAAAGTTGATGCCTAAAGATATTACAAATGCAATTTTAGCTCTTAACGATAAATCTCTCCCTATGTATGTAAGAGATATAAAAATTCAAGATACATCTGATGAGTTAAATTATAAAGACACATACACTATATATCTTGAAGATAGTAACAGAAAACGTCATACAATAAAAGTTGATATTCCTAAATTTGTAGAGGATAAGTTCCTTTATATAGGTGGTAATAGAAAACTTATTAAAAAACAGAACCTATTATATCCAGTTGTTAAAACAAGTGAAAATATAGTTCAGTTAACTACAAACTATAACAAGATGTTTATTGAACGTGTTGGTACTAAGTCGTTATCTTCAATTGAGAGACTTAAAATTGCACTGTCCAAATCCGAAAATCTTGAATCACATTTTACATTTGGAAACGCCTTATCAATAAATAATAAATATGTAACTACTATTGAATATGACGAGCTATCAAAAGTAATTACTAAGTACAAAAATGGTAAAATGCAATTGTATTTTGATCAGCACGAAGCTCACGAATTTGCTGCAAGCAAGAATATTTCTATTCCTAAAGACTATTTATTTATTGGATTAGATAAATTAGGTAGTCCTATATTTATTAATAATAAAACACAAAAGACAGATAACGAAAAAGGAATAATGGAATTACTTCTTGAAAATTTTGACAATGAAAGCAAAGCATTATATGATTCAATCAAAGCTCCTAAGAGACTTATGTACACTAGAGCTAAAGTAATGAGTCAGTATGTTGCTGTTGGATTACTTATTGGTTTTTGGGAAGGTTTAAGTTCACTCCTTAAAAAAGGTAAAGTTTCATATCGTTTAGAAGATAAACTTCCAGCTCTTAAACCGAATGAAAACTATTTAAGATTTGCTGATTGTTATTTTATATACGAATCAACTGTTGGTATTGATTTACTTATCAATGGTTTTAGACTTATTGATACATCCAAATACACAATAGCAGAAATGGATACTAAAGAACCATATATGCCATATCTCATAAAGGTATATGGTAAGGCTGCAATAGCAAATGCTCTTCTTAATGTATATGAGTTCATGATGGACCCGATTACAATAGAAGTTTGTGAAGATATCAATCTTCCTACTGATTTAGTTGAGATAATTATATATGCAGTTTCATTACTATCAGATTCTCAATATACACCAGAAATAAATCAGGGGCTGTCAAGAATTCGTAGTAATGAAATTATACCGGCAATTCTTTATGAGAGACTTGCAAAGAAATATATCCTGTATAGAAATTCTAATGGTAAAACCCCATTTTCAGTTCCTCAGGATTGTGTAATAAAAGAAGTATTAGCACTTAAAACTGTAGAAGATTATTCTACATTAAACCCGATTCTTGAACTTGAAATGACAAGAGGTATATCGAGTAAGGGATTTAGAGGTGCAAACCTTGATGAATCGTATACACTTGCTAAGAGAACATATGATAAAACATGTACTGGTGTTATATCTCCTTCAACATCTCCTGATGCTGGCGCTGGAGTTATGAAAACACTGACAATGAACCCATCTGTTAAATCACTTCGTGGATATGTTGATTTAAAAGATAACGATCTTAAAGATTTACGTGATGTTGATGTATTTTCACCTGGTGAACTATCAATTCCTCTTGGAGCAACAAGAGACGACCCGACACGACTCGGTCATGCCATAAAACAAAGTAAGCACGTTATACCTGTAAAAAAATCTTCTCCTGTATTAATATCAAATGGTATGGAAGAAGTGTGTAGATTTGAATTGTCATCAGACTTTGTTGTTAATGCTGATGAAGCAGGCACTGTTGTTGATTATGATGAAGTAAGTAAGGTGATGATTGTAAAGTATAATTCCGGTAAATGTAGAGCAGTTGACCTTGGTAATAAAATAGTTAAAAATGGTGGTGGCGGATTCTTCCTTAGTAACCAACTTATAACACCTTTAAAGGTTGGTGATAAATTTAAGAAAGATGATGTACTTGCTTATCACAAAGACTTTTTTACTAATGATAAATTTAATAACTGTCGTATGAATATGGGCACGCTTACCAAAGTTGCAATAATGTCTACGTATAATACATATCAGGACGCTACTATGATAACCGAAAAGTTATCAGATGATGCAGCAACTGAGATGTGCTTTGTAAAACAAGCTACGATTGGTAAAAATGCCAACGTTGAATATATGGTTAAAAAAGGTCAAGAAATAAAAGTTGGAGACTCTTTAATTCAATTTGATACATCTTATGAAGATAATTCTCTTAATACGCTCCTTGCAAATCTTAGTACTGATGAGCAGGAGAGTTTGCTTGAGGGAAGTAGAAACGATATACATTCAAAATATTCTGGAGTCATTGAGGATATAAAAATATACTCAACTGTAGAACTTGATGAGATGTCACCAAGTTTAAGAAAAATAGTAAGTAATTACTATAACCAAATAAATAGAAAAAAGAAGTTCCTTGAACAATATGACCCAGAATCTAAAGATAGTATAGTAAAATGTGGTGTATTATTAAACGAAACGACTAATAAAATCGAACCAAATAAATTTGGTGTAATTAAAGGACAGAAAATCGAAGAGGGTGGCGTAATGATTGAATTTTATATCAAGCATTCAGAGCCACTTGAAATCGGTTCAAAGATTGCAAACTTTACTGCATTAAAAAATACAATAGGTGAAATTATTCCAGGGGGATATGAACCATGGAGTAGTTTTAGACCCGAAGAAGAAGTAAGTACAATTATTGCATCAAACTCTATACTTAAACGTATGACTCCGTCTATTCTTTTAACTGCTCTTGGTAATAAATGTATTATCGAATTAAAACGTACGTTAAAAGAAATATACGACGAAAAAGAAAGTAAGTAATAAAAAATGGTTACTATGATGATATAATTGTCATCATAGTAACCTATTATTTTAAAGGAGTGATTTTATGTCTCATAACCATTCTATTCTAAATGAAAATTTTAAAAAGAAAAAAGATAAATTCATTGATACTATTTTTGAAAATTATTGTAATAATAATCTTGATGAAGAATCAGTGATATTACTACTTGAGAAAGTTATTAAAGATGATGATATTGAAATTAGATATACAAGAAATAGAAAAGATGTTAATAATATATATAACACCATGACTACTAAAGATAAAATCTTTTTAGCAGGTGAAATAGGTAATCCTGTTGCTCCTAAAGAGTATGCTAGTGCAAAGGAGTATGGTAGAAAAGGCTCATTATTATTTCATGCAATATTATATAAAAATAATATACCAGTTGCGTTTGCTGATGTATTTGAGCATAAAGGAGCAGAGAAAACTGGAGAAGTATGTATCGGAACACGAAACGGTAGACAATATCGTAGAAAAGGATACGGAACTATAGTAATTAATGAAGCTGTTGACTGGTTTAAAAAACAGTCAAAACTTAAAGAACTGAGATGGTATGCACATAGTGGGAATGATGCTTCTATCTCTTTAGCTAAAAAAATGGGATTTAAAAAATACAACGATAAAGGTGAATATAAAGGTGAATTTGTTGAATATGATTTAAGAAAATGAATACACTCTTATCAAATGCAATAGTTAATGAAAATTTAATTATATAATATATTTAAGATAGAGAAATAGTAATGATTTTATTGGAATTAAATTATTATTTTATTATACTCTATACGTTTTATTAATGAAAGGGTGATTTTATTTTATGTCAACCTTCAAAATTAAAATTCCAAATCTTGATTCTTTCTTTCTTGACGAGGTTTTACAAATGGTCAAGGAACGAAAAAAACTCAAGAAGAAGAAAACAAAAAATAAAAATACTTAAGGAGGTATTTTAAAATGGCAAAAACTGTTAATGAAGTACTCAGTGAAATGAGTGCAAAAACAAATGGAAACGGAAAGGTTGTAATCAACCGTTTCAACAAGAAGAACTTTGTCAAGCTCATGACAGCAATCGCTAACGATGTTGAGTTTAAGGCTGAGCTGGCTAAATCCAAGAAGGGTGAACTTGAAGGTGTTGAAGATATCATGGTCACCAAAGGATTCAGACAGTGGTGTAAGTCATTGCTTGAAAAGGCTGGAGTTGATAAAAACGAATCCGTGAGGGTTCTGGATGGAGAATTTCAGATTCCTAGTATGGAAGGACTGTACGAGTTCTTCGCATCAGCATTATATGAATATATTAATGCTGGTAATCAGTTCGATCTTATTCCTAATAAGGATTTTAAGGGATCGATATATCTGAAAGATATTGACGAGAAGACGACAGTAGCGGATGCACATAGTCCGCAGGATAGGTCATACCTCGGCACTTATAAGACAACAAAGAAGAAGCATAAGGAGCTTGCAGTTAAGTCAACTTGTCCTCCTTGGCTTGCTGAAAGAATTAAGGTCGAGGAGAAGAAGAATAAGTAATCCACAACCAACTTCCTATTTTTAAGAAAAGGGATACACTATACAGTGTATCCCTTTTCTTTTTTTTCTTTTTTTACATATAAATCCCTCATGGAAACAATACCTTAAATGAGATTTCTCTATAGTTTAGAGAAAGGAGTTGAAGTTAAATTGGCTAATAAACCAGCAACTGTTGATACGGTTCACAAAAATAGATCTAAATGGCTTACAAATGCCATGAAGAGTATAGGTGCATCAACAGCTAGTTCATTAAAGAGTATATACCCCAACTTAGCAGAAGTTGGCGGTGCTTCTTTTAATGCATCAAAAACAATAGTATCGTCTATTCGTAATGGACGTACAACTGTTAGAAGAGTTACTGAAACTCTGAAAAATAATAAATATGTTCAATATGCCAATAAAGCATATAAGAATGCACTTTCAGACTTCAAATCAGGAAATTTTGATCAGACCGATAGAATGGTAGGTTTTGATGAGGATGATTTTTCAGGATTTGATGATTTTGATGATGTTTCATTTGGTGATGAGGATACTCCAGTCACTAATAATATTAATGTTTCATCTGATAACGGAACACGGGATGCCGTATTAAACTTATCATCTAATGTTCAAAAACAATCTGAGAACATGATGAAAACTAATAAAGCTACTATGGATGCATATTTATCCATCAATGCTGCTAGTATGTATCAGATTGAAAAACTTGGAGGTGAGATTAATACTCACCTCAATAATATTAATAATAGCCTTTCTGCGATAGTTCAATATCAAAATGAGAATATGAACAAATTCATGGAAGCATCAATGGCTTTCTATGAACAGATGGGTAGCAAATTAACAAGTAATGATGATTATATGAGTAATGATAAGGTTACTGCTGTTGGTACATTTGGTAATAGTAAAGGCGGTATAAACCTTTCAAGATATAAAGCATATGTTAAATCTCAATTAAAAGAGAGTCTTCCACCTGAAGTTTCTATGATTGTCGATGCGCTCGATGATAGTACACTTGATATGATTACTAGCAACCCTTTGGGATTTGCAACAAATGCTCTTACATCATATATGATACCAAAACTTGTTGGTACTACAATTTCAAATGTTGAAAAAACATTTGAAACGTTTGTACCTACTATGCTTGAAAGACTTGCTGATTATGGTGAAACATACGCTGATACCATGTTTGGTAAGCTCACTCGATATGCAGCAAGGTCTTTTGGTTTAAAGAGGGCAGGTACCAGTAAGAAGCTTGAGTCTACAAAAATTGAAAGAGGTGCTATACCTTTTGATGGTGAAACAAAGCATGCAATCACTCAAGTTATTACAAAAGAACTCCGTGATCAAACAGCTTATTTACGAGCAATAGCTGAAAAAGTAGTTTCTAAAAGAAAAGTAGAGCAGTCGATGAATAAAAGAGAGTACTGGGATTATGCTACTGAAAGCTACCAGACTCAAGATAAACTTCGTGGTAACATTGCTGAAATGTTATCAAACTCAATGATTGATGCATTTTCTGATACCGATTTTTATAAGAAAATGTCTGCAATGATTGATGCTGAGACTGATGAAAAGAATAAAGGAACACTTGAAAATACTTTCAATCTTCTTCTTAGCGGTATGGCTAAACATGATCATTATATCAATCTCAATGATCTGTCAGCTAATAGTGAAATAATGAAAGTAGTTAATAGTTTAAATGCAAAACAAGGAACAGATACTACTGCATTACAAGAGCTGATTGGTATGATCAAAAATCTTGATACTACAACAAGACAGACATCTAATGCCGGTCGTATCAAAGCTCGAGAGGCTGTTAATAAAGTTACAGAAGAATTGAGTAAAAATTCTAATACATATAATCTTCGTGATGCTGGTGTTGAAGGTGTTGAGGCTTGGGACCTCGTAGACGAAGATATATATAATAAACGAGATAAAAAATATAAAAGAAAACGCGGTGCTAAAAGAGAAGCCAACTCTTTGGCACGACATCAAGCATTAACCGCTGATACCCAAGAAACAGGGCTTCTTGGTCATCTTATAGCTCCGGCAACTAAAAAAGCCACATCGTTCATGGAAGCTGTTATGGCTGGAAATTTTAAGCAGGGTAAAATTGAATTTAAGTCAATATTTACTGATACTGCTAAAGGTATATTTGAAACAGTTCGTGATGGAGTTATTATTCCGATGGGAGAAACTATCAGAGATAATGTTCTTTCACCGATGAAAAATATGATATTCGGTAAAAGGAATGATGAAGGTTTCTCCGAAGGTGGTTTATTATCTGGGCTTAAAAATAAATCAAAAGATATTTTTGATGCTGTTAAATATGAAATCACTGGTGAAGAATACACTGATTCGGATGGTGTAAAACATGAAGCAAAAGATAAAACTGTTGTATCATCAGTAAAGAGTCTTGGTTCTAAAATTAAAAAAGGAGTCATGATTGAACTTTTTGGTGAAGATGAAGTTGATGAAAATGGCAATCCCACCGGAAATAAGAAATCATCAGGTCTTTTAAATTCTTGGAAGACAGCAATATCTGATAGCTTAAAGAGATTTAAAACAGCAGTGTTTGGTGAGAAAGATGAATTCACTGGCGGAAACTGGGGTGGATTTATAAGTCATGAAGCACAGGAATATATGAAAGAAAAGAAAATACCAATTATTGCTGGAGCTGGAACTGGTAGTATAATTGGTACTATATTAGGTGGACCTGTACTTGGTGCTGGTATTGGTATAGCATCATCACTAGTAGGTTCTTCTGATAAATTTAAAGGTTTTCTTTTCGGTGATGAAAATCAACTTGGTCTGATTAATGGCATTAAAAAAGCATTTGCGCAAGGTCGAGGAATGCATGATGTTGAAAATAATACCGAATTTAGCTTAGATACCCAATTTGTTGGTAAAGCTGGTGTTGGTTTAATCGGCGGTATAATTGCAAGTGCATTTTTACCAGGTGGACCTGTAATGGGAGGTCTTTTAGGTCTTGGAGCTTCTATTGCTGGAAGTGGTAAAGACTTTAAGAAATTCTTGTTCGGTGAAGATGAAGTTGATGAAAACGGTAATCCTACAGGTGTTCATAAACATGGTCTTCTTGGTAAAGTGGGTAATATGATAAATGCCCAATTCTTAAGACCTGTTAAGACACAACTCAGTTATTATGTAAAGAAAACTGCTTTGGATTTAGAGTATACCATTGGAGATACATTTAATTTCATGGCAGAAATAGTATCTGAAAAAGTTGGTGACGTTGTAGGTTCAGTCCAGGCATCATTTAAGAAGATGGCTAATGAGGCTGTTACATTCCTTAAAAAGAACATATTAGACAATCTTCAAAATATAGTAAGAACAACATTAGTTGAACCTGTCTCGAAGGCTGTTACTGGAGCAGCATCACTTGTTTACACAATTGGAAGAAAAATGGTCATTGGACCTGTAGAAAAATTACATGGAATGCTTGACGTTGCATATTCCAATGTAGTACAGTGGTGGCAAAAGTCTAGCTTCAAAAACTTTATTGATGACGGAAAAGATTGGTTAAAGAAAGCCATAAAAAATCAATTAAAGTGGATAGGTAGACGAATTGTAGATGTTACTAAGTTAGCTCTTTCACCTCTTGGATTAGTATTTAAGGGTATGAGCGGTTTAGGAACTTTAATTGGTCATAGCCTGAAAAAACATGGTATAGAATTAAAGCTTCCGAAAAGACGTAAACAAGAAGAAGATACTTCTATTAATGAATGGGATGTTGAAGGTGCTACACGTGCAGAACGTTGGCGTAAGAGACGTGCTCAGCACAAGGCTAGATCAGCTGAATTAAAAAAACAATATCAAGAGCAAAAAACTCGTGACAAAAATGCTAAACTTATTGAGAAGTGGACTAAAGGACAATACTCAAGTGATACTGCAGAAGCACGTCTGAAGGCACAGCAGATGTCTGGTGGTAGAATAAAACTTGATACAAGTGTTGAAACTGAAGACGCTTTAATTCAAAAGGCAAAAGCCCAGATAACTGGCGGAACCACATTTGGTGTTTCTCGTGATGCTCTTCAAGGAACAGTCTTCTCGACATTAAGTCCAGAAGCTCAAACCGTTGTTCTCTTAGATGAATTAATTAAAGTGATGAGAGGAGAAGATACTGACGAAGACTCTGAAGCTGCCAAGAAATTCAGAGAAGAGTCCGGTTTGGATAGTTTGTCAGATGCTGAAAAAGGAGACTTAACAAGACGTGTAAACGCTATATGGGAAAAGCATAGAAAAGCAGATGGAACCATTGATTATGATGCGGCTGGTAGAGAAATTGCTAATTCATCTGACGCTGATAAAGATCGATTATTGGCAATGCATATACATAGTAAAAAATACATGAAAAACCGTAAGGCTGAGATGAAGAATCAGACTGTTGATGGTAACAATGGTGAAAATTCTGAATATCAATGGCAAGATAACATCGAACTTCGTGGTGGAGTTAAAAACTGGGCTAAGCATGAATTTGTGGATAAATATGTTTATAAACATAATAAGACACAAATCAACAGAATGCAAGAGAAATATAATAGAAAAACTCATGAAAAACTGAAATCATTCTACAGGCTTCTTTCAAAGGCTATTCGTATAGAATTGAAAGCTGCTGATAATGAATCAACACCAGTTCTCGACTACTTTGGCAGTAAAAAGAAAAGTGATTATGATTTATTCTTAAAAATGGGTCCTGTTAAATTTGCAAACCGAATTATAAGTGAGGGTGCCGTTACTCTTTGTGGTATAGCAATAAATCAGGATACATTGAACAAAAAAGACAATAATATGTTATTAAATAAACTTCATCCATACGAAGGTTTATTTAATAAAGTATCAAATTTTGATAATCTTTCGTTGAATGCTACCGAAGGTTTACAAGATAATGAAAGATATAAAAAACTTACCGGTGCTGTATCAGATTATGATACCAATGAAAATAATATTGCTAATGGAAAAAAATCTTCTGATAATACAGAAGCATCTACTGAAAACACCTCTGAACAATCGGAAGCATCTACTGAAGGGGCTAATGGAAGAGGTCGAGCTAAGATGGTTATTACTCGTAATAATGCACCTAAAGGTGGACGAGGTATTCTTGGTTTAGCTCTCGGAGCTGCTACAACTGCAGTTAAAGGTGTTATTGGTGCAGGTAAGGCTACAATCAAAGGTGTTACTGCTATTGGCCGTAAAACTAGAGAAAGCGTTGAAGCTGCCGGTGAAAAAATAAAAGGTGCTAAAGATTTTGCTAGGCAATCTCTTAATAAAATACGTGGTAAAGGAATCACTCAGCAAGATAAAATAGATGCTCAGGAGAAAGCTCAAGACAGAGCTACTATGCTTGCTATTCGAGAGAATACAGCAGTATCTGCTGCTAGTCAAGTAGAACATGTTTCAGCGTGGAAGAAAATGTTCAGCAAGAAGGGTTTATTGACTGCTGGATTACTTCTTATGATGCCTAAAATAATTAAAGGTGTTAACTGGCTAGTGAATGGAAATGGCTTTAGTAAAGTTATTGGCGGCGTAAGTAATACGTTTAAGAGTGTCACTGAAAACGGTTTAATACCTACAATAGTTGATTTAAAAGAAAAAGCCAAGAAAAAACTCGAAGAAATGTTCCCTAAAACCATGGAAAAAGTTGGAACCGTCATGGACACATTTTCGAAATGGCATGACGAGATAGATAAAAACGGTGGTAATATCTTCAAATGGGCAGATGGTAAATTAACAGATAGCCCAATTGGTGATCTGTATACTTCAGCTAAGAACGTATTTACTGCGTATGGCACAGTTGCAAAAGCATTAGCTCCTGCAGCATTAACGCTTGTACAATCGATCGACTGGAATTCTATCACAGAGTCCTTGATACCTGTTGCAAAAGATATATCTACTGTTATAAATACTATATCAGATGCTATCAATAATTTCTTTGGATATAATAAAGATAATAAAGATGGTAAATCTACAGCTGAAAGAATTAATGAATATAGTCAAAAAGAGAAAAACGCCGTTACAAAAATGATGGATGGTGATATTATAGGTGGTGCAGAAGACTTTATCCTCAATGAAGATGGTGAATTTGATGGAGTGTCTGCTGCTAAATTAAAAATATTAGCTAATCCAAGAACATTATCCAAAGCACCTAAAGTTGGAAAGGGACTTGTTAAAGCAGGTGGTAAAACTGCTAAAGGAATTGGATGGATTCTCGGTAGAACTACCAAAACAGGCAAGTTTGCTAGAAAGGTTGGCAAAGCTGGTAAGAAAGCTGGAGAAGCATTTAGTAAAACCAAGGTTGGTAAGAAAGCTGGAGAATTATTATCCGCCGGTAAAAATAAAATAAGTAGTTTCGGTAAAAATGCAGCTGGTAAATTTAGTAAGTTTAAATCTAACGTAAGTGGATTGTCTGACCTTGCTATGGAATATGGTGATGATGCTTACAAGATGATGGGTGAAAGTAAATTTACTAATCTAGCAGCAAAAGGATTGACAAAAGTCCGTAATGTAGCCAACTCAGCAAAAAGTGCTGCATCCAAGCTTGCTGGAAAATTTACTGGAACAAAAGTAGGCAGTGCTGTAGCCACCGGTTTATCTAAAACTGGTAAAGCACTTGCATTTGTAAATAAAAAAGGTGGAGCTAAAGAGCTCGCTACAAAAATAGTAAAGAGTGATGCTGTGAAATCAGTTGCTCAGAAGGTTAAAAATTCTGCAGCTGGTGAAGGCGTAGAAGAAATGGTTAAAAAGCTTTTATCCAAACTTATTAAAGCATATAAATGGGTTGGAGAAAAGTTAGGTAAAAAAATAGGTAAAAAGGTTGCTACCGAAGCTGCTGAAGCTGCTGCCGAAAAAGGCATTAAATCAGCAATGAAAAAAGGTGGTTCAAAATTTATAAAAATGATAACCGCCGGTATTGCTAAGATAACTGGTAAAATAGCTATGGCTGCATCAACTGCATCAATTGCGGATGCTGCATTCTTTACTTTAGGTGCTATTGACTATGGTTCTAAAGGCGGAACTGCAAGACTATTCCAGATTGATGAAGAATATGTAGATGCTAAGATGCGTATAATTTCAACAGTAATTGGTGGTTTATTACAAGTGTCTTGGGGTGCTTGGGTTGATCTTGCCAATGAGTTAGTAGCATCGTTCAAGGGAATAAATCTTATCAGTGAATTAGCTTGTCTGCTTTATAAAGCAATTTCCGGTAAAAAGAAAGACAACAAACTTGATGAAGCTAGAGAAGATTTTAAAGCAGAATATAATGAATATGTAGATAAGAAGATAGAAAAAGAATATCAGAAACAACTTGAAGATGGTACTCTTCCTAAAAATGAAAATGGCGATGAAATGACTCTTGAAGAGTTTGCAGCGGCTGTTAAAGAGAAAAAAATTGTTGTCAAGCATAAATCATTCGATGAATATAATAAAGATAAGCATAAAGGCACATGGGCTAAAGCTGGTTCGGCGATTAAAAAGCAGTTCTCCACTAAGAAAGGTAGAGAAGAAGCGGCCATAAAGGGTGCGTTACTTTTAAATCCTGTAACTGGTGGTGCTACATTAGCTTATGAAGGCCTAAAGAAAACTAAAGTAGGAAAAGCTATTGGCAAAAAAGCCAAAGAAGTAACTAACGCTGCTAAGAAAAAAGCAAAAGAATTAGGTGCAGATATTAGCGGTGCAGCCAAGTCTGTATGGTCTTCCATAAAAGGTATTGGTAAAAAGAAAAAGAAGAAAAAGAACAAAGATGCTAAAAAGTTCTCTGATATGCTCACAGCTAGTTCAAAGGACTTATTTGCAGTAAATACTGCTAAAGCAAAAGATACTTTCGGCGCAATAAAATCACAATCGTCCGCTATGTGGGATAATGCTAAAAAATCTATATCAGATAGATTATCAAAGGTTAAAGATTTCTTGACAGGACATAAAGAAACTGCATGGTACGAACAGTCGGGTTCATATTATGTAGCCAATGGTGATACATTTGACCATTATAACGCTAACGGTGATTTGATAGATAGTGGTGTTTCTTCAGATTCTATTTCTGAACTTATTGATACCGGTATATTGACTGAAGGTGAAATCGAAGGAGCATCTAGATTCAGCGCTAAACTTAAAGATATTAGCGGTTCACTTAAATCTAGCTGGACTTCTGCATTTAAGAAAGCAGATTTATTGCATAAAGGATTAAAAACTAAGATTGGTTCTATGTTTAAAAATATAACCAAGAATGGAATAATTGGTTCAATTAAGAAAGCAATTAGAGGTTCTTCAAGAGAAGCTTGGTTTGATCCTAATGGTAACTATTACATTAAGAACGGTAAAAAGTACGATTACTATAACCCGAATAACGATTTAATTGAAAAAGGTATTCCTGCTGATGAAGTTGAAGAAAAGATTCAGACAGGTATGCTTACCAAAGGAACTATACAAAGGGATAATTCAGCTAAGTCTGCTATTAAGAAAATCCAGAGTGCTGTAAAGGAATCTTGGACTAAGGCTAAGAGTGTAGTTTCCAGTGGTTGGAAAAGATTCAAAGATTGGATAAGCGGTGGTTCTGGTACTGGTAATAAAAATATTAACTCTATAAAGAAATCAGATTATGGTGATCTCTCACTCATGTTTGGTATGGGTGGTTCTGGTGGAGGTCGTGGAGAAGACATAGTAAACGGTATGCCGTACTATTCTCAGAATGATTCTTCTTGGAAGAATATGAAGTATGGTAATGATGGTGCTACAATGGGTGACAGTGGTTGCGGTCCTGCAGCTATGTCTATGATAGCATCCAAGCTTACAGGTCAATCAGTATCTCCTCTTGAAACAGCTTCACTTGCTGAACTTACTGGTGATAGAGACAGCACTGGTACTAACTGGAACTTTATAGGAAAAGCATCTGCTGCATATGGAATAGATAATACACAAGCTTCTAATCCTAGCAGCGGTTTCATTAGATCACAACTTGAAAGTGGTCATCCGATGATTCTTTCTGGTGCCTCTGGTACTGGAAGAGGTGGACGAGGTGGTTCACCATATACGGATGCAGGACATTATGTAGTTGCTACTGGTATAGATAGTGCTGGTAATATCAGTGTTAGCGATCCTCGTGGCAAATCATATAATAGAAAATATAATGTAAATGAGGTAGCCGATCAGACTGGAATGGCATGGTCATTCGGTCGAGGCGGAATGGGTGGTGGATTTGGCAGCTCTTATGCAGATAAGGTTGGTCAAGTTCTTGCTGACTTAAAAGGCCCTTCATATAAAGCACCTATTAATAATCTTCCTTATGGTCAGTGTACATGGTACGCTGAAGGACGTGCGCATGAAAAATATGGATGGGATGAATTTACTAGACGTGCTATGGGTAATGGTGGCGAAATATATTATAACGCTAAATCTTGGGGACTTGACGCAGGTACTGAGATTAAACCTAATTCGCTTATTTCACGTGGTGGTTCTAGTTCATATGGTCATGTACTTTACGTTGAAGATGTTGATAAAGAAAATAATATGGTATACTACAGTGAAGGTAACTCTGATGGTTCAGGTCATGCTCCTGATGATGGTGTTATTAAATCTGCATCATTAGACCAGTGGAACGCTAGAAATCCATATGGATATGTATACACTAAGGGTTCTAATATATATAGCGACGCTGATGGAAAAGGAACCACATCATCTGGTGATACGTCTTATTCCAGTGATTCTAGTGGTGCAACATTCTCCCAATCTGAAAATGCTATATCATCATTAACTGGATTTATGGGTGAAATAGGCAATCGTTTAATAAACGGTATGTTTACAGGTAAATTAGATAGTGATTTCACATCATATTTCTCAGGAACAACAGAGTCTTCAACTAATAATACAATTAATACAGATAACAGTGGTAAGTCGATGATAATGATTGGTGACTCGAGAACTGTTGGAATATGTAATGCTTTAGGCGGACCAAATATACAGACCACTGGATATACTGGTACCGTCGGTGATGATATATTTATTGGTAAAGTGGGCGAAGGTCTTGCTTGGTTGAAGTCTAGTGGTATATCGTTACTTAAAACAGCAAAGAATAAAAAAATTAATGCGTATATTGTCATTTGGCTCGGTGTTAACGATTGCGCAATGGGAGACCCCGAATCATGTGGTAAAAATTATGCGACATATATTAATGAAAACATTTCTCATTTAGGCAAAGATGTTTATGTTGTCACTCCCGCTCCTACTGAGGATGGATATGGTAATAATATAATCAACAATTCACTTCCTGGTTTTAATAAGGGACTCAAAAACGGACTCAATAGTATTGTCAACTTTGTTGATCTTTATGATTGGTTTAAAAATGGAATTTCTCATGGTTTATTAAAAACCGTTGATGGTGTTCATTTTGATAAAGACTCTTATGTTGCAATTATAAATAAAATCAAATCATCTGTTGGAGCCGGTGGTGGTTCTGGATATGGAAGAAGAAAACCAACAATTACAAATACAAATATATTACCAAATATGTGGGTTGACCCTACTGGTGGAAGTAGCTTCTACACAGGTGGTGGTCGTGGTGAATTTGCAATAACAGGCAATGGTTCCGAATATTCATATAGAAATCCTCTTCTTGATATTGATAACCTTGCTGGTTATAAAAAGACGTTCTTCAGAACATATCCTATTAGTAAAGGATTACCAGCAGTAAGGAAAGCTGTAGCTAATGATGAGTGGGAACTCATGAAAAAAGCTGGATCAGCTTCCGACTATACAAAGTTGGGTAATCTGTATAGAACATCAAAAGACCATACAAACCATGGTGGTCATAAAACTTTTGAAAAAGGAGATACAAAACAATACGTCTATACATTATATCAGTCACCAATGCCTCATAATGGTAAGTCTTTCTATATTGCTAAGGACACAGCTTCATCAGTGATGAATAATACTTCAACTGGTTCATCTATACGTGAAGCATGGAAATCAATATGGAATAGAATTAAACAGAATGAAAAAGATAATGATACTAAAGTTACAAACGACGGAGATAAATCTGATTCTTATGATGACATGGTTGAAAACGAAGAGACTGATGGTTTTCCTAATGGATGGATTGAAGCTGTAAAATATGTTAAAAAAGTATTTGCAGATGAATTGAAGTCAAAAGGACTTGGCTATGCATGGGAAGGTCATACATTTGACTTCGGATCCAAAGGTAAAAAGAATTTCAGAAAAGACTGTACTGGTTTTGTATCTGCCGCACTCTGGTACTATGGAGCAGTTCCTGATGATATAGTACCTGCCGGTGGTTGGACATCCCATTGTTTCGGTGGTTCAAATAATGATCCAAAACTTATTGCAGCACTCGATAGTGCGGGATTTAAACGTATGGATTTCCCTGGATGGGATAATTTACAATGTGGTGATATTTTAATTAAACATGAGTTTCATGGCGAAATATATTGTAGTGGTGATTCTGCTGCTAACCATCAGTCATGGAATGGCGGTTCTACTGAAGGTTTATGGGCAGATGATACCATATATGGTGCCGATTATAGTTATGAAGAAATTTGGAGACCACCTGCTAGTGCAGGAAGCAGATCTTCGAGTAGTGGTGGTGCTACATCATCCGGTAACATTATATCAGATATGACAAGCTTTATGGGTGAAGTAGGCAATCGTCTTGTAAACGGTATGTTTACTGGTAAATTCGATAATGATTTTTCATCCTATTTTGCAGGAGCATCAACAGATGGTTCTAGCGCAGCTTCAGGTGTTACTGTTGATGGCAAAGATGCTAGATCTATAACATGGAATTACTTCACTAAAAAAGGATATAGCAAGGCAGCTACTGCAGGCTTAATGGGTAATATAGAAAAAGAAACTTATCTCGATAGCAGTAATCAAGCATTCCCTGCTGGTAATAATAAGAATGATGGTGTATCTACCGCTGAATGGAAATACAGTGGACACCGTGAAGGTACTGGTGATGATGGTGGTGGACTTATTCAATGGACTCCATGGTATGATAAAATAGGTGCTTATTCTAAGGAAAAAACAGGTGATAACCTCGCTTGGACTAAAGACCTTCCTATGCAACTTGAGTACATTGAAGAAACTGCTAAAGATGCTATTGGTAATCCTAGTGATTATTCATTAGCTGGAGCTGGTATGACAAGTTCATTTGTTAATGACCTTGAGGGCTACAAAAAAATGGATGATGTTGATAAAGCTACACGACAGTGGCAAGCTGGTGTCGAAAGACCTAGCAATCAATATGCTCATCTTGATAGAAGACTTGGTGCTGCTAAATGGTTCTATGATAATATGGAGTCTGTAAATACCGGGGGTGGCTCTGGAACAGGAACGCATATATCTAAACCTAAATACGGAACTACTAAATGGGTACAAGGTAGTAATAAAAAGGGATATCGTTCTATAACATATACTCCTTCTCATTCTTACAATGAACTGGGAACCCAAGCAAACAAAATAATGAAAGATTATAATCAATCAGTAAATTCAATTAATATGGCCAATGTATCAAATGTTAGTGATGAACTGTTATTAAAGGCAGTCGACATCTTAGCAGATATTGCAACTAATACAGGTGTAGCTAGTGATAAACTTGATATGTTAAAGTCACTTGGACAAAAGGTATCTCAAACCAATGTCATTTCAACTGGAAACACTACTAATAATAGTGTAAACAATGTTAGTGCAGGTAGTTCGGGACCTTATGCACCGAGCAACCCATCAGAATCAAGAAATTCTATATTAGCTAGACGAATTGCTAGTGGAGTTTGAATTTAACTTCATAAAAACAAGTGAATAAGGAGAGTGACTAATCTCACTTCTCCTTATTCGCTTATTTATTATTGAAAGAAGGTAATATAATGGCGGTAAAACGTACTATGCGATTAATGGGTGCGCCTTATCAATTTACTGATGCTGTCGACCCACGAATAAAAAACATTAATACTGAAGTAGGACAGACATACTTAAGAAATATACTGTCTGAAGCACCTATTTGTACTATCATACCAGGAGAACCTAAATATCTTCCATCATTAGGAAAAATAGCATCTGATGGTACTGATGGTGACTCTAGTGAAACATCTAAAGCTGCAGTAACACATGCTTTGGCTCAAAATTTTCTTACTGATAATAGTGGTTTTAGTGAACTAATAAAAAATACTGAGATAACAGATGATGATTTGAAGTTATACGATTTTAAACGTACATATAGTGAATATATGAAATATGTTAATATTTTATGTAGAGCTGGCGCAGTATATCTTGGATTATCAAACTATACAATACCTGGCCAGAATGAAACACTGGCGAAAATGGATTGGCGTAATTATCAACTGGATGGTTCTAAATATACAACAATAATTGACACATTATCTGAGGAAGGTAAAAAACTTAAAGATATGATAACTGAGGGGTGGGAAACTATCAGAACTGGCGTTGCTGATGCATTTTCAATTGATACTCCTACCGGTTATAATTCTGAAGATGAAGACTCAGTTGAAGAAGATACATTATCTACATCAGGTTATGTTCAATTTTATATTGATCCTGAACCATCATTTAGTGAAACGATGCAAAATAGTGCTGGTGATTCAATGATAAAAGGTATGTTTGATTCTTCACAGAATTATATGAAAGAATTTGCATTTTTAGCTAATTCTGGTGGAGCAGGTGAACTTGCAGATTCACTATCTGATTTTGCAACTGGTGCTATGGATGGATTAAATACCGTAATAGAAAAAGTTGCTAAAAGTAGTAGTGCTATCGGACAGATAGGCACAGCTTTATCACGTCTAATAAATCTATCGGGTAATGTTATTCGTGGACAAAATATAATTCTTCCACAAATATACCAAAATTCAACATATTCTAAAACATATGAAATTACGGTTCATCTTAAATCACCATACGGTTCTAAATTAGGATATTATATTAATATTTTTGTACCAATGATGCATCTGTTAGCTTTAGCCATACCAAGGCAAGGTACAAATAATACATATGAATCTCCGTTTTTAATAAAGGCATATGTTGATGGCGTTTTTTCATGTAACATGGGAATGGTTGATTCTATTGTCATAAATAGATCATCCGAATCATGGTCTGCTGAAGGACTTCCATCTGAAGTTGATGTTACGTTAAGTATAACTGATTTATATAGTCAACTTATGTTATCATCATCAGCTAATCCCGCATTATTTATAGGAAATGCTAGTTTGCATGAATTTTTAGCAACTAACTGCGGATTATCTATTTATCAGTCAAATATAAAAACGAAAATAGAAATGATGATTGGCACATGGGCTAATTCTATAGGTGATATTCCCAGTAATATTGGCAGTGCTGTTCATGAATATTTAGATAGTGAACTTTCGAAGTTTACATCACTTATGTACTAAGAAGGTAAATTTAATGCTTAAAATTGAAAAAGAATATAATTCAAAATATGGTAATATACCAAAGGATTATTTAAATAGATTTGATTACCTTTTAAATTCATTGAATCTAGGTAAAACTAAAAAAAATCTTACCAATGAGATTTTAAGAATTTTAGATATTAATTGGAAGTTTGTTACATTTACAATATATCTTCTTCCAAAAGCAACTCCAAGACCACGTAGTGGTAAGAATGGTGTTTTCTATGTCAAAGGAGCAAAAGATAATAAAAAATATTTTGAGAAATACTTGATAAATCAGGACATTGATATAATAACCACACCAACTAAATTCTATTGTGATACATACTTTCCTATTCCTGAAAGTATGAACGCTGTAGAAAAAGTATGTGCAGAACTTGGACTAATCAGACCAACATCAAAACCTGACTGGGATAATGTTGCAAAAGCTTATTGTGATATGTGTCAAGGATTTTTATTATATGATGATTCGTTGGTTGTTGAAGGTGTTTCAAGAAAGTGGTACTCTGTTAAACCTAGAATTGAAATAAGTATTTCATATATGGAAGATTATGATTCGACGTTTAACAAAAAGAAAATAACGAAAGGGTGAAATAATCTTGAAAGCTATTTACACAGTATTGAATAATAAAGTTTATCGTATCATGCAAAATGTTTGGGCACCAGTTTCTGATGTTGAACGTATTAATGAAAATACCATATCTGTAAAAACAGATGTATATCAAAAAATATTAAATACACAAATATATTTAACTGACTGGTCATCTGTTGATGCATTGTCAAATAAGGAAAAGGCTGATGCTTTCTTAAAATTCTTAAAAGATGAGCAAATAAAAGAAGTAAATCCATTAATTGATAGATTTACAGTATCAGTTGATTATTCTCTTTATAATAAGGATATGCAACGAGAATACGAACATTCTGTTGTAATTAAACCTTTAAAAACACGTGATTTTGTTTTTCCTCTTGGAATAAATGAAAATAATGAATGTGTTTATAGAAGGTTTAAACATCTTACTGGTGACCTTGATTGGATTATAACTGACAGGATGCCATATGGAATCATGTGTCACAAAAATAGAAAGCATATCATAAAAATAAATGATATTTGCATTTATCAGGATAAATTCGAAGAATCTGATGATGACGTTCATAATTCAATCTATTCGCAATCATATAATTGTAATTCATGTACAATTAATACGCTATTAGATAATAAGGTTCTCGTATACTCTTCGAAAGTTGCAGGATATGATTTTGCGCCTATTATAAATGAATTTAATCCGAGAATTATCAATTTGAATTTGGTAGTTGACTTAACAAATATTGTTGTAATGTATAATCATAAAGACGTAGATGATATCATAACCGAAAATATAGCAACTGCACACGGGATTGATGAATCAGATGATTCTACAAGTTGTGAAAATAGTAATTCCAATTGTAATTGTAATTGCAATACAGATAGTAATAATTCTGATAGTTTTACTCCAACATATGTTTGGAGAAGAGGCACTGCAAGTGAGTCCCTCGCTTTAAAAGTTGTTGAAGACCTTTATCCATCCGAACAGTTTAACTCTGAAACAATGGTTCATAAATCAGATGTTATTGGTGATATACCAGGTATTAATGTAGATGAATATGTTGTTAAAACACAAGTTACCTAATAAAATAAGAGATATGGATTAAATCCATATCTCTTATTTTTTTATTATTTATTCATTATCACTAACAGGTTCTACATCAATGGT